>Ga0222713_10003015_pt1 | contig 17639 bp, 21 predicted proteins | sample C33_649DmetaG_FD_165061 | JGI IMG/M metagenome (GOLD analysis project Ga0222713, IMG submission 165061) | Estuarine water microbial communities from San Francisco Bay, California, United States - C33_649D | ecosystem: Environmental > Aquatic > Marine > Unclassified | place: USA: California...
TTAGTAGAACCGGTATTATCTGATTTCCCACCAATAAATTCCATTTTCGTGTAAATTGTTTTTCCTTCGTAAAGGAAGTTGATGTAGATGGGGCTAAAATCTACAAAGTGCTCCGGATAGCATTGATTGTCCGATGCTAAAGAATTATTCCTGTATCGTTTGAAATAGTACCACGCACCCTTGATATAATGATTGAGGTGCCATTCTTTTCTGAATTTGTGTCCCGGATCGTACATAGTTGCCACGCTCGTGAGGTAGGGGACTTTGGATTTTATGAGAGTGCTCGCAAGACTTCCATTTGATGCTCCAGCATCGAAACACGTCACAAATTTCTTGTAATTGTTCTTATTTATATCCAACAAGGCACTTCTCTTGAATTTGAAATATTTTATTCTGGAAGCGTATCTCCCCAACGTCAGTGCCAAAACGTCTTTTTCTTTAGTCGCCCAGCCGGCCGGTGCTATTGTACGAACCTTTTGGCCTGTGTAAAGTGATTTATATTCGCTTGCCTTTTTCACCTCCCCATTTTGGGGTTTGAACACCTGTATAATAGATTGCCCTCCGTGTATTTTAGCTTTTTTAAGTGCTTCTGATAGTTGTTTTGTAATTCCTCCTGTTTTGTTCAACGCATCTATAATTTGTTCATTACTTTTTTCTATTCCATGATGGTTGGAAAGTTCAGTTCTAATTCTATTAATTGTTTTTTGGTTGTATTTAGTTTTACCACTCCCCGAAGCCTTTGAACTCCCGACTTGATTAAAATTCAACGGTCTTTGTGCATTTGTTTGGCGCATTTTTGTATTTTGGGATTGTGGTCTTTCCTTTTTAGGTGTAGTTGGCTGTGATTGATTTGTAGGTTGGGTTCTTGGCGTTACCACCAGATCACCAAATTGATTAGCCACATTATTAGCCCCGTTGGACATCCTGATATTAAGGGGGAAAATTTAAATATATTAAATGGAGGTTCTCCCCCTTGACATTCGTAACGACATATTTAAGCGTGCTTGTATGATGGAGTTGATGGAGAGGGCGAGGCCCTTCACCGATGTATATTACACCTTCCTTTTCATGGACGGGACCATCATCCGTGAGAAGGAGTCTACGGTGCGAAAGAATTGCAAGGAGTTCCTCACCCTCCTCAGCGACAAGGTGTGTAGCACGTCGGAAAGGGTCATAGACGACGCAATTGAAGATGCGAGTTACGATATGGAATATGTGTCTTTGGATCCCATAGAGGACGAGGAACAGATGAACGAGATTATCGACGTATACTTGGAAAACTACAAGGAGGAACTAAAGATTGAATACTCAGTTCACACTGTCAAGAGCAAGAGGTTATTGGAATCTAGGGAGACCTACATAGATGTGGATTCTCGGCGAGCTCTGGACGATGTTCTTCGGGAACTGATGGGGTGAAAAAAGATAAAGTATACTTTTAGATGATACCCCACATAGCGGTCGCAATTGTCCTCATCGTGGGTTTCTATGTATTTTTGGGGGGTTTCGTATACACGACGGTGGTGGAAACGTGCGAAAGGGGTGTCAAGGTTGAACCTTCCTCATAAAATCGTTTACATAGCCATCGTAGCCAAGTGTTGCGATTGATTTCATGTGGGACATCGCCCAATTCATTGAAAATCCGGAATGCAGCGAAAGAAGATTAATGTTGTCAAGTAGGGGTTTCGCTTCATCCTTGTATTGAAATCCCGAATCATCTTTGTGGGACCTAAGCGCTTCCCACGAGTTAGATATATCCATCGCCTTGTGGATGTCCACCAGAAACATTCGTGACGTAGGGTCTTCGATGTGTTCGAATGACATTCCTTTATATATTCATTATGCGGTTAGGTTTAATAACCGTCAAAACCTCTTCCAACTTTAATCTCCTCAACCTCATTTTGTCCCCTTCCCCCTTTTCCTTATTGAGTCTGATCTGCGAGAGTTTCTCCCTCCTTTCCAAATCCTTCCCACCCACCTTGAGCCTTTCTAGTTCCGCCCTCAGCCTCCTCCCCACATTAATATTTTCTCTTTTCTCCTCGTCGGTGAGTTTATAGGACGGGTCTTTCCTACTGAGCGCCCTCCTCTCATTCCCCACGAGCGTGTTTAGTTCCAACTCGAGTTCTATCTGCCTAATTCTCGAAAGATTCGGTTCTTTCAAGAGTTCCCTGACCGCATCTATCTCCAGCGTGCGCGGTTCTTTAGTAGCCTCCCTCCGCTTCTCGTTGTATTTTTCACGGTTTTCCTTCGTGGGTTTGTATATGTGACGGGGCATCTTCTTCAATTCTTCCAGACTTCTTACTACCTCTTCGGGAGGTTCCTGAAATTCCTTGTCACTGAAACTATAGTTTCCAAAAAATTCTTGATACTCCTTGTGCTTCAAAGCAAGTTCCCTTTCGGCTTCCTTCTTGTCATCAAAACTCTTTCTCCACCAAACCTTCTCATCTTTGTTTATGTTCGCCATCCATTTCTTACTTGTTTCGCACCAGTATAATCCTCTTATTCCAGATTTACTATTCTTGTTACACCCATTTGCTCTGTGAGCGACATTTTGGGACTGCTTTATGATACGAAGATTACATTTTCTATTATCCAAAGTATTTCCATTAATGTGATCCACCACGAGATCATCATCCATGTCAATTCCTCCCATGACGAAACGATGAAGAGCTACCCTTTTTATCACATTGCCACTTTTATAGCTACACCTAAGATACAATCCATTAGAACCTGCACAAAACCACGAAGGCATCTTTCCCACCCTTTCGGCATCTTCCCTATCAATCGCGAAAAAGATACCAGGCTTTGACTTTATTTCCACGAGCACATGAGACATTTTCTTAAAAGGGTTTCTATTCTTTAATTACCTATTTTGATAAACTACCTTAACGAAGTATATTCATTATGTAGGGTTTCAATTTTCCCTAACAAATGAGTATATTATTCAAATTAGTTGCTGAACGCCAGACCGCCCATACCACTTTGGATGCGCAAGACATTGTAGTTAACTGCGAACAGGTGCATGCTGGTGAGGGGTGAGCTTGACTTTGACTTGACCTCCACCTGTGCGTTATCGATGCGGGAGAAGTTGCAGGTTCCGGTGGGCTGGTGCTCCTCGGGCTTAAGGGCGAAGGAGTAGGAGTAGATACCGGGGTAGGGGTTGCCGGAGTGGTGGTAGTAGGGCTGCACCTGATTGAAGTACTTCCCTGCCTGCTCCTTGAAGCGATCCTGACCGTTGAGGATCAGCTTGAAGGTATCCATGGGGCCCTTGTTGGATGTGGCGGAGAGAGCACCGTCCTCTGTGATGACCGACACATGGTTTGACTGGATGTTGGCGGCCCACACAGGTGCACCTGAGACCAGGCTGAGGGGATGAACCCACACGTTGGAGCCGGTACCTTCGGTTTCCTCCACCATGTAAGCGCCGGGGGAGGTTGTGACGTTGGCGGTGGCACCGTTTGCGTCATCGCAGAAGGTTCCCCACATGTCGCTACCCGAGGCGGCGGCACCCGTCTTGGAGAAGCACCAGACTAGCTCCTTGATGGGGTGGTTGTATGACAGACGCACCTGCTTGGTTCCGGCGGCGGTCACGGTGTCCACACCGGTGTGCTGCACCTGCTCAATCAGGTACTCGTGGCCCTTCTGGGCGAAGCGACGGCGCTCCTCCGTGTCCAGGTAGACGTAGTTACCCCACACCTTGACGGCGTTGGTGGAGAAATACTTGGAGTAGAGAGCCGACAGCGTAACATCGAGGCGGACCTCGTGGTACTGAAGGGCGATGAGGGGGAGGTAGAGACCGGGGTTGCGGTTGAAGAAGAACAACAGAGGCAGGTAAACCTTGTCGCCGATGGCCGTGGCGGAAGCCATCTTGCCATACTGAGCCTTCTTGGTATCGTCCAAGTAAAGCTCTGAGTAAAGGCGCCACCACTTCTGGTAGTGCTTATCGATGCGCTGGCCACCGATCGTCAGCTCCACATCGGCAACGGCGCGCTCGGCCACCCACTCCATGGAGGCGTCGGCGGTTGAAGAGGCGGCGATCACGCCGGTCTTGGACCGAGTCTGCTGGGCGGCGTTGGTCATCTCCAGATACATATCACCGATGAGATCACCGTTGCGGGCAACCGTCACCGAAAGGCGGGCGTTGTCACCAGCGGAACCGTTCACAACCTGCTCGATGTTCTCCATCGCGAAGTTGGTGTGGCGCTTGTAAACAGCCTGAAAGAAGGTAACCTTAGGGCTACCAGTAAGGTAAACGTCCTGAGCTCCATAAGCCACAAGTTGCATAAGACCTCCAGCCATAGTTCTTTTTGTACTAATAGGTAAGAAAAAAAATAAAGGTTTATTTTTCCTCACTTAATTCACACTTGTTAATCTAACTTCTAATTAAAGGGTAGGATGGAATAGGATACATAAAATGTCTGAAGAGAAGTTGCCTGTGGTAGAGGAGAATGTTGATGTTGTTGATTTGAGGGAGGAGGAGGACGAGGACGCTGACGATGAGATTGACCTCGACATGGATGAGGATGAGGATGATGAGGACCTTTCCTCTGACGACGACGATGAGGTTGACCTGGGTGAGATTCTCATCAACGCCCTTGAGACGCCCGACGGAGAGACTGTCTGCACCGCCCTTCTGGGGATTAAGGAGCAGATGGAGATTCAGAATAAGATTCTTGTAAAAATTCTCAAGAGCCTGGCTTAAAAAAATGAAACTAACTTTATAGTATAGACATGTCTTCCAATGATCGACATATGGTTCTCACCGCTGTGAATCATATTTCCGATAAAACCATTGATGAACTACAAACTCACATCACCCTGACGAAACGAGATTTCAGTGATTTAAAGGGTGATTTGAATAAACTTTTTAACTACATTTTCAATTACACATTAGATGAGAGGGGTTTCATAATTAACCCTGGGAACGATTTTAATCAAAAAGTCAGCGGAGTGTTCTCACAGCATATGGTTTGTTTTAGTGCAATCGAGTCCAAGTTCAAGAAGGATGCGCCTACCCTTTACGACGAGGCCTCCTTCGACATTAGAATGATGAGGAATACGCTGGACAAGACCTATAAGCACCTATGCAGTCTTTACACCCTTCAGGAAATCCTTTCGCAGCCCATGTTGGCGGACGACGAACTTTCCCTTCCGGTTGACCAGAGTGAGGATTTAACACCTTTTCAGGTCATTTTGATTGACATATTCAACGAGTTGGAGAGGCAGAAGATACGAAAGGACAAGAACATGGTGTCACGGGAGATCATCAACGAGAAGGGTTACCGAACGATGGCGTGGGAGCCCGAGTGCACTATTCAGGAGAAGCTTCACGCCCTATGCGATAAGAATGCGAATCCGGCTCGTTGGAAGAACTTTACGAAAAGGGCGTCTATGCCCAAGGAACTCAGCACCCACCTAGAGAACTGCATAGATGTTCAGTTTCCCGAGATTTCCAAGAACCGGCACGCATGGTCTTTCAGGAACGGTGTATTTCTCGGCGACATGACCGGTAATCGTTTTTACCGTTACGATGGTGAGGAGATTACGAAGTTGGATAGGCACATGGCCACTTCCAAATATTTCAACATCGACTTTGAAGACTACACCGATGTTGACGACTGGAGGAATATTCCCACGCCCTACTTGGACTCCATCATGGACTATCAGGGGTGGGAACCGGATGTAAAGAGGTGGATGTACATTCACTTGGGTCGTCTTACCTTTGCGGTGAACGAGGCGGACAATTGGCAGATCATTGCCTTTTGCAAGGGAATTGCACAGAGTGGAAAGTCCACCCTTTTGAACTATATCGCCAAGATATTCTACGTGGCTTCCGAGGTGAGTGTGGTGGCCAACAACATCGAGGAGAGGTTCGGTCTGGCACCCATCTACAAGTCCAAGTTGTTCATCGGTCCCGAAATCAAGAGCGACTTCAACATGGATCAGGCTCAGTTTCAGAGCATCGTATCGGGTGAGGAGGTGAGCATTCCTCAAAAGGGAATTCAGGCCATCACCAAGCAATGGGATGTTCCGGGAATTCTCGCTGGAAATGAGACGCCCGGCTTTTCGGACAACAGCGGGTCCGTGATGAGGCGTCTCCACCTATTCAAATTCGGAAAACAGGTAAACAAGGGTGATCCACGGTTGGGTGACAAGATTGGTGGTGAAATTGCCTTAATTTTACAGAAATGTATTGCTGCGTATGTGGAGGCCGTTAAAGACTATGGCGATCAGCTTATCTGGGATGTTCTTCCCGATAGGTTTAAGATATGGCGCAAGGAGATTGAGGGTCAGCTTCACACGCTGTTGGGTTTCATGGAGACGCCCGAGGTTCAATACGGTGAGGATTTGGTGGTTCCCTTGAATGTGTTTAGGAACAAATACAAGGAATATTGTGGGAATATTGGAACCAAGGCGCGGACTTGGAAGTTGGAGCTCTACGAGGGTCCGTTTAGTCAAAAGAATGTTACGCTGGAGGTGGGTGACTTTGAGTGGAAGGGGCAGATTATCAAGAACAGGGAATACATCAAGGGCTTATCGTTGGACGAAAAAATATTCGATTAGAATAGTAATAATGGTCAAGCTTCCAACAAAACGAGAATTGTTGAAGATCTTTCCTCTCAACCGAATGAATACCAAAAACTTTCTCTTTGAAAAAACCATTTCAATGAGAACGGGAGCGAAGTTTAGAGTGAACCAGAGAATGCTCAATCCCGTGATATGCACGGAGTTGGGTAACATTCTCTCTAAAAAACTTAAGGACTACATAAAGTCCAGTGATATTGACAACAGTTATACTAAATGCATTCCCACATTTGAATACGAGACCAAAGACATCAATGCGATTGCCGAAAGGAACAAGGTATCCGCTAAGATCTTCTTGAAGTTCAGTGACAAGAAGCGGCCCACTTCCTACATCGTGTGGCACAAGGGTGTCATTCACATAAGTGAGGGAAACAATACCCTTATGGTTGCTCATATGATAAGATTTATGTATCTTGTCATAAAAAGAGATCATCCCTATATCCTACGACACAAGGGACCCAAGACTTCCCGAACATTCAATCGGGAAATCAACTATTCCAACAACAACGCCGCCGTCGCCGAGAGCACCATCGACAGCAGACAGAGAAAGGGTGAAGAATATTTGAAGAAGTTAGTGGCCCTTTAGATTGCGTCTATGTCTATCTCTTCCTCTTCGGGAACGCTTTCGAACATTATTTCGTCCTCCGATTCATCTTCCTCCCTATACCACTCTTTGGGGAGTTCTCCATATCCCATGAGTTTCTTTTCTTCCTTGTCCGAGTATTTGTGAGTGATATCTACCTTATCCTTCTCAAATTCTCTGATGTCCACGAGCACGACATCTTCCTTTTTTATCCAAACCTTCCTATTCATTTTTCCTCTTATCTTTCCTATTCGCATAGTCCCGTCGTCGCATAGGACCTGCATCCTTCCGTTCCCCAGAGCCTTTTCCACCTTTGCATACATTTGAAACGATTCCTTGTAGATGAGTTCCCCCATTGTTCTTTTAATTCTTTATTTTTTTAAATTCTATTGTCTCTGCACCGGTCTTGTTGGGAAAGTTGATGAGGTAGCCCTCCTTGATGTCCGAGATGTCCATGTAGTGGAGGGTCTGAATGACATGCTCCTGTTTCAGCGACGAGGTGGCCTTGAGTTCCACGACCCACGTATTATCGATGATGATGTCCGCCCTAACGGTTCCCACGATTTGATTCTTGTAGCGAACGGGCATGTTGACCTCGTAGGCGTAGGGGAAACCCTTTTCGTCCAGTTCCAGAAGAAAGGCTCGGTGGTAGACGGACTCGAGGTGACAAGGTCCCAAGGCCTTGAATATGTCTTCCGAAATACGCTTGAGGAATTTATCCATTTTTATGATTTGTTTTAAAGCTTTAAAGTTCTATGTTAGTAGTATGGTATTGTCTTCGGGCACTTTCCTAGGACCCTATTTCAAGAGCACAAGTTCCATCCGCACAAAGGGCGTGGTAAGCGATGCCATTCGTTACACATGGGTATTTCCCAGGTTTCCCAACATGAACGATGTCATAAAGACCATCCCCAAGAATGTTCGTTTCTTCGTCGACGACCACAGACCCCTCGTCACTCCCTACGATGGAATCCACATAACCCTTAACTACCTCATCGAAGTTCAGATACACACGCCGGAGAGTTTGATGGTGAGGGAGAACGAAATCCACCACCGCCTCTACCGAATCAAGCGTTACAACGACCACATATCGATGAAATACGATGACCAGATGGACAAAAAGATGTGGGAGATATATGAAAATATATACATGGAAAGTCCCCTACCGATGTCCCTTTCCCTCCCCATTAATGACGCTTCCACCGATTGGGATACCCTATTGAAGAGTATTGAGTTTGTCTATGATTTAAATAATGTGATGAATTAATAGTAATGAAACGTATCCAACAAATTGGTACGTTCGCAACAAAATTGAATGTGAAATTGATGGGTGCAAAAAAGGATCCCCTTAAGCAACGAATGGTTGCAAAATGGGCGAGAGACGAATTGATCACCCTCGGTCCCACATTCATAAAGATAGGTCAGCTTGCCAGTTCTAGGAGCGATCTTCTCTCGAAGGAAGTGACCGAAGAATTGCAAATCCTCCAAGATAATGTTCCTCCCTTCGCAAATGCCGTGGATATGGTTTCCCGCGAAATTAGTGTCCCCCTCGACGATGTGTTCTGTTATTTCGATCCCGAACCAATTGCTTCGGCGTCGTTGGGGCAGTGCCACAGGGCCACCCTTAAGGACGGAACCGAGGTGGTCGTCAAGGTCCAGAGACCCGACATGGAGAAAACGATAACAGAAGACATCGATGCGGTAAAACTCATTTCCCGAATACTTTTCTTCCTTACCAGGGACGCAAACTTTAAGGAGTTTGTGGATATTTTGGATGAATGGAGGCCCCTCATCACCGGTGAATTGGACTACCTTTTGGAGGCCGAAAGCATGGTGAAGTTTTCCAGTCAGTTCGAAGACACCTCGTGGATAAGGGTCCCAACCGTTTTCAGGGACCTTAGCACGAAGAGGATACTCGTCATGGCCTACGAACCCGGCGTCAAGATAACCAATAGGGAGGGTCTGGATGCGATAAATGCCGAAATGGAACAGGTGGCGTTCTACGTTATAAAAAGTCAGTTCATACAAATCTTGGAAAAGGGCCTCTTCCACGCCGACCCACACCCAGGAAACCTCGCACTAAACCAAAAGGGGGAAATCGTCTACTACGACTACGGTCTCATGATGCAAATAGACCCATCCTACAAGGAGAACCTCTATTCCCTATTGGACGCCGTTTACAAGAAGGACATCGACCGCATATGCAGTCTTATGATTGACCTTAACATCATCATTCCCACCGGCGACAGAAACTCGATAAAGTCCTTCGTAAAGTTGTTCCTGAACTACGTGGAATCCATAAACATCGAGGAGCTGGACGTGGAGGAACTCAAACAGCTGGAGGAAGATAGACCCTTCCGCCTCTCCACCATGTGGATCCTCCTCATCAAGTCCATATACACCGTGGAAGGCATCGCAAAGACACTTAGCCCTGATATAGCCCTATCGGACGTTCTTGAACCCTACGCCGAACAGGTGCTCGAGGATAGCGGTCTGGTCACCAACGCCTTCGAAGACATTAGAAACATCACCCTAGGGATGCCGAGGGCCATCCAATCCATAAGGACCACCGTGGATTCCCTTGAGACGGGAAATCTCTCCCTGAAACGGAGACTTTCCATGAATGAGAAAAATACAAAAAGGAATGAACAAATTCAATTTGGTATTCTCCTGCTCGTATTCTCCGGGCTATTTCCTGAACAGAACTATCTATTTACTACCCTTGCCATGTTTCTCGTGATCAAGAGTCGGTTTTGATGAGCTTGGGCGTATCCACCTTGGTATCCTTTGCGGGAACAAACAGCTCCATGAGGTCGAGTTCCAGATTGCTCCTGTTGTCCACGAGCTCGTTGGAACGCTTGAGTTCTCCCCGGAGGAAACCTGTGAACCCCTCGTCGCTGCGAAGCCTCTCCTCCACGATGCTAACGGCCGAACGGTGACCCTTCTCGACGATGGCCTTCCTCTGTCTAACACTCTCCCTGCGCTTCTCCACCAGTCCGCTAAATTTCTTTGGAATATTCAAACTACTAAGCATTTACTAATATTTTCTATTTTTATTTGTAGATGAGGAACCACTGGGTCATAGCACCAAGTTCCCTAACAGTCACCGACACACTTCTGGGGAGGGGTAAATTCGGGTGCGTTTATTTGGGAAATTGGTTGGGAACGCCGGTCGCCGTCAAGCACCTCGAGGAAGACATCCACGAAGACATCAAGGAACTCGTGGAAAGGGAATTCAGCACGATGACCCGTATCCACCACCCCAACGTGTGTCAACTTTTAGGTTTCACCAAGGAACCCTTTAGGATAGTCATGGAATACTTCGAGAACGGAAATCTCCAAGACTACCTTGAAAAGCGTGATTTAAAACCGAAGGAACGCATCAACATCGTCGTGGACATCCTTCGGGGACTTACCTACCTCCATTCGCGCCATCCGGAACAGGTGGTTCACAGGGACCTTAAGCCCGAAAATCTTCTCGTGAGCAAGAGTGGACGAATAAAGATTGCGGATTTTGGTCTAAGCAAGATCCTTAGGGACCACCAAACTTCCATTCACGATTTCAAGGTGGGAACGGAAAAGTATATGTCGCCGGAGATGAAATTCTGTCAGCCATACAACGAGAAGACGGATATATGGTCCCTAGGCATCATCCTAAGGGACCTCTTTCTCCAAAAGTGTCCAGAGGTTAGGGAAAGCATCGAGCTCATGCTCCAAACCAATCACCAGAAGAGACCCTCGTCCATAAAACTCCTCGAATTCTTTCTAACCGTCAAAGAAAGAATGATTAGGGAAGAACACAAGACCATATGTTGCTGATTTTTTTTATAGTTTATTTTTAATGAACACCAACGAGTGTGAAAAGATTCTTTCAGATTTTAACACCAAACACACCAATAAAAATCTGAAAGTATTTTTTGATAGTTTTTCTCAAAAATTTCAAGATCCCTTGAAGGGTCTTTTAATAAATTTAGGTGATGCCATAGAGGAAGCCATCAATAAAAACGATAAAGTATTGAATAAAACTTATGGTAATGGAACAGTTGTTTCAAACAATTCAAAAACTGTTGCAGAGCAGATTACAAATAACAAATCTTTGCGTAGAATATCCATCATAAGGGCCATCGTCAAAAGACTTTGTTCCACGATAAAAGTGAATGCGGGAATACAAGTTGTAATGAATACAAACAACAAAAATAAAAATAAATTAAATAAGGCAATTGAAGAACTTTTGGAATACATTAAAAAATACGATGAAGAACTGGAAAGGCGTATATCAGACATTATAAAACCAAGATTCAACTTAAATGCCAATGCAATTGCAACATTAAAAGGAAGAAAAATTAACACAAGCTCCATCACCAACGCATCTAAATTAATTGCTATGTTGAATAGTGTAAAAACTGGAAATAAATCTAATATTAACATATTGAAAGGTTTTTTGAATAAGTTTGCCAAAAATAAGGGTGTCGAAATCGATATACAAGCAGTCACCAACTTCAATAGCTTTTTGAAAATGATAAACTCAATTAGAAGCCAAGGTATCGTGAACGTGGTCAACAACGAGGCTAGACAATTGTTGATCAAATCTTATCGAAAGAAAATAGAAAATATGGATAAGGAGAAACTTAATTTGAATGTAACCCAAAAAGCAGAATTTAACAATTTTAAGAGAAAGACAAATAAAAACATTACCCAAAATAGTTTGAATAAATTGGTGCAATTCCACCAAGATGTTCGCGGGAGACCTAGAATTTACTTGCTCGTAAACGTAATGAAAACCGGAAATGTACTGCCAAACTACATTTCCAATCATCGCCCACCCACACTTAAATATGAAATTATAACTGGAAATAGTGTAAAAAACGCACAAAACTATTCAACCAGATACATAAGTAACATTATGAAATCCGAAAGTGATGATAGACCGAAAAACATATTTTTCACCGGTCCCTCGGGTTCGGGAAAGACAACCCTATTTGAAGCTTACATTAGAAGTAGACAAAACGAGTATGATGACAATGCATGTGTTCACGTATTCTTCCCCACATTTTGTTATAAACCTTCGGCAGGTTCGATCACCATTTCCGATGAATGTAAAAAAATGAAACTATCGACATTCAAATCTAGATATATTAGAAAAACCATCTTCAACCCACAAAGTTCCCGCGCCCATATGTTTGTTAAAATCGGCAACGATTGTTTATTCGACTTGGCGGGAACAGAAAATCCCATTAAAATATTAGTGGATACAATTAAATTTAATATTTTTAAACCAATTTACTGGCAATTTCAATCACAGACATACAATGATATTATAACGAGTACCGAAGATGGTAAAAAATTTAAACAATTGTTTGAAAACATGTTTAAAAACACGTTTAAAGCAAAACATGATAGTGTTATGAAGAACCTTGAAAAGAAAATGCCAATTTTGAGTAAACGCACGCCAGATGACAGAAAACGCATAAAAAAGGAAAAAGAAAGACATGAAGCTGAAATAAAAAGTTTCATCAAAAATGAGCATGATTCACTCTACGAATTCATATTTTCATTAATATATTGGAGTTTTTATAAAGGCATACTGAAAAATGATAATAATAAAATATCACAAAAATATAGAACAGAAATCCGAGCTGGAAACCTAGATGAATTGTGTATATTGTATAATGGAATAAGAAGGTGCTTCGAGGGGTTCTACATCATGCGTTCACTTCACGCGCTAAAGACAATATTTTCCAATTATAAAAATTATGACAATATGGTATCAAAAAATGTCAACACCGCCAATGAAAAAAACAGAATATTGATAAATTCAATTAATACAAATAAAGATTTTACACTTAAAATCCGAGATATACAAGAAAGTGAAATCGTTTCAACACAAACCATGCTTGATTTGTGCACAAGTTATGAAAAGGAGGGATTATTTACTATTAAAAATAAAAACGCAAGTAAAAACGGAAAATATCCGACCGAATTTATTAGGTTTTTATTGAACCGTAGGGATAAAGAAAAGGCCAGAAATATCATGTTCGGTGTGGTTCAAGGAAATTTAAACAAAATAAATCCAGAAAAAGAAAATGAACGCAAAACTATAGAAACAAAAAAGGCACAGGTCAAAAAGGCCATAGAATATTTCAATTTCTTACAATCTTAGAAAAAAATATGCTATATTTATTAATATGAATAACAACACTTCCATCGCAAGGAATACAAAAAAACATTTGAAGGACAAAAGGGAAAAGTTCGACAAGGCCGAAGTCGCTACTTTGATTCAAAGGGTGGCGGTCAGGTTCCGTGAGGGAGAAATTCTCAGACAGTCCGTGGAGAACTTGGCGAGGTCGGTGAACGCCATGGAGAACGATGTATTTGAAAAGAAACTCAAGATGAAATTTGGACTTCTTAATAATGCGGTTCCCTCGAAAATATCAAGGAAAACAATTTCCGTCGTGAAAAATTTGTTCAACTCCAATGGAAAAACAATAAAAAAACGCAATTATTCAAATAAGACATTCAAGAAAAAGGTTACTTTGAATAATGTGAAAAACGATGCACCCACCAAGGCACAGGTTCTTTATGTCATGATCATTTATTTACTAAAAATTCCCAAAAATACTGTTTCATTCCCAGAAAAGAAGTTTATCCAAGGAATAAATTTTAACATGGCTCTTATCCAACTGGCAAAGGTGGTGTCCAATACACAAAGGAAAATTTGAAATATTTTGTTTACTATTTTAAAAGAGTTCATGGCTAATACTATTTTCAGAAATAACGGTCAAGAAATAATTGGAAATTCCACTTACGCTAGTATAAAAACCCACCTTAATAAGAATAGAATTATAAAAAATACTGTTAATAATGCAAAAATGAAAAATTATATTTCGAATTTTAAAATAAACAGTACTAATACTGATAATAAATTAAAAAGGTTTATAGAAATTGTTTTCAACGTGCATCGCTACATCAAAACGCGTGATACGCAAGTCTCGAATAATAGGAGTAAAATCCTTGACAAACTATCCAACTCTATTTTAGAACTCGCCGTTTATCTCGCAGAAAACAAAACCCCCGCTTTGGATGCAACGCTCCAAAAAATATTCGGTAAAAAGAACAACGGCAGTGTTACGGCAATAAAGGAGAGAACGTTTTTGAGAGCGCTTGTAATCATAAAGGCATCAAATAATAGGAGAAACGGCCTTAACAATAAGAAGGGTAATAACATGTTAAATGTAAGTAAAACAACTAATGAAAATAACACTAAAACCCCCAAATTATCTAGATATAATGTAATTCTCGGCCTATTGGAAAGTATTGTTGATTTGGCCAAGGGAAAGTCAAGGACCCCATCCACAGAGTCTATCAGCACACAAACTGAACAAGAACAACAAGGTAGAACGACTGTTGGAACGGTAACACAAAATGTACAACCAACTACAATGAATTCTTCTGCGGGAACACCTAATTCTTTAAACAGATTAAATCAAATTCTGGAAAAAATTTTGAACGGTCATAGAGAGTTATTTAATAATGTAAAATTAACAGGTATTAATTAATAAGTTCATCTACGGAATGAAAGTATCGTTTGAGGTCCCTTTGGAAGCGTTTATTTTTTAGGAGTTTGTCGTGGTCTTCATTTTTCCACAACCACACGAGGTTGGATTTCGAGTATTTCGTTTCCACTTGGTTTGGCGTGGGTTTCCTCGCGGTGAGTTTTTTAGCGGGTTTAGTCTCGGGTTCCTCCGGTTGTTTTTGATTGAGGTAGGCAAGCGCTTGCATGACGGTGTCGGCGAGGTCATCTTTCTTGGTGTGTTTGTTAAAGAATTCCACCCAATCGTTATTGTCTGTCTCTATCCAATCTCTGGCTCGGGTGATTGCGGTGGCCTTCCTTTTTGCGTAGGCCTTCTTTCCGGGACCGACCACATCGGGGATTTTATAGCGTGCGTCGAAGGAGATTGTATTGGCCCCCCTTCCGGCGAAAAAGCCGTTGAGGTAGTGTTCGATGGCCTTCATCTTCTTGTTACGGTCGGGTTGCTTCTCTATGACGACCGTATCTACATTCCTTAGCCAAGGTCGGTTGTTAAGGTGTTCCCTTAGCGCGTTGAATAACCCTCCCTCCCTTTCCGCGGGGACGCTCGCCACCTCCCATTTCACAATTCTGGGATAGTCCATGAGGCACATGGCCAGATTTCTAATACCCACATCTATGCTAAGTAACATTATATTAAAGAAAAGAGTGAATAGTTTCTTTAATTAAATGTATGTCATGTTGTTGGTGGTGTTGTCATACTATAAAGTGTGAAACTCTTAGATTGCCTTATAAATATGATACTATGAGGGATACATTTCACACGATGGGATACTTTTGTTCGTGGGAGTGTATGAAGGCGTGGAACATGAATTCCCGAAGCACGAAGGCACCGGAAATAAACTTGAACATAACCCTCCTCAAAAAGCGAATGTTCAAGCGGGTGATTGGGACCCGTCCCGCACCCAATCGTTACTGTTTGACAATGTTCGGTGGAACCGTCTGCATAGATGATTTCCGTAAGGGTTTGGACGATCGTTGGATACACCTCCCCAACGTTAATTTTTACCCCGTCGTGGTTCACAAGTATTCCGGAATTTCCAAGGAATATATGGGTGATGAAACGAATTCAAGGGACAAGACAAAGATAGAGGACATCAATAACTCGGAATCCACGGGAGAGGATTTGAGGCTGAAACGACCCATACCCCTAAAGAAGACAAAGAACAATCTGGAAACACTCATGGGTTTAAAAAAGAGAGGAAAAGAATAATTAGGATGTGGTACGATGATGAGCGTTACTTTAACGAGAATATCAAAATCATACCGGTCACCAGCGTCATGCTAAGTCCAAATGTAGCAAGGGCTGTAAAGAGGTGGGGTGGGAAGATTAATGAAAATGACTTTGAAAAGGAACCCAACCCCGCACCGACACCGCTCAAACAAAATCTAAAAGACTGTGAATTATTTAATGGGACGCCAATCAGGGTTAGGGAACATGGAGACTTTTACTCCATCGTGGACGGAAGGCATCGGTTCGCGTCGTTACTTTCGAGGGGGTTCAAGAATGTCTCTGTGGAGATTATTTCGTGATCCCATTTGGCACCCTTCGATATATTCTCCATCGCCGGAAGCAACTGGAGGTTATTGTAGTGAAAGCACGCCCTCTGTTGTTCTGGATCCGTAAGGTCGAAGGACGCACATGGGCGAATGTGGTCGATGTGGGCGTCCGAGTAGTCCTTACCCTCCACCTTGGTTCCCTCGAGGTAGTCCCTTAGAAATTCGATGGAAGGTGCTCCAACCAACTCCATGGTGGGTGAGGACTTTGAGGTTCCTTTGAGGGCGTCATTTAATCGAGTTCGAAGACGGCAAAGTATTCTGAATCCCTCGTCCGTCTTCCTTCGATTTTTATTGTATTTATTTTGATATTCATTTATTTTTTTCCTATTTTCTTTTTCGTATTTCTTTCTGTATTCTCTTGCTTCTTCCTTGTTTCCTTCACGGTATTTCTTTTGATATTCACTTATAGCATCCTTGTTTTCTTCGTAGTATTTCTTTATATTTTCCTTGTTTTCATCGTAGTATTTCTTTTGATTTTCACTTATTTTCTCCTTGTTCTCTTCACGGTATTTCTTACCCCATTCACTTATCCTATCCTTATTTCCTTCACGGTATTTCTTTGTTCGTTCGCTTATCTCTTCTTTGTTTTCTTCGTAGTATTTTTTGGATAGTTCATTAATACATGCCTTACACTGGGACCTATGTCCGTCCTTAGACTTCTTAGCTTTGCTGAACTGTTCCAACTGCAATTCCAATTTACACTTCGAACAGGTCTTCATATTTAGACACATAGAATTACTTCTTTAATTTCTTCTGTTTAGCTATGAACGCTTTCTCATCCTTTGATAAACCCTTATTTCGAATTGCTACCACCTGTTTGAAAAGAGAATTGCCACGCGGATACTCCCACGTCCCACGTGTAGCATAAAACTCGGGAGACTCTGGATTCCTCCATGCAGGGGTTCCATCCTTCAAGAGAATTGCTTTATGGGACTTTACATAACGCGCTCTCTTTTTTAACGCAAACTTCATCCCAAGGGCACGACGGTGCAGGTCGAAATCTCCGTATCCCTTTTGTGCAAAGTGAATTAGTTTCCCAGAAGGAGACCTAATCGAGAACTTTTTCTCACTTTTTGAACTTCGTTCTATCTTCATCTATTATAATATAATGTTATAATAAATCATGTGGAAGATCTATATTGCCCTCATCGTTCTTGTGGTGGTATTCCTTATTAGTTACAAGCCTGGTTCGGGTCTTTTGGAGGACTGGTTCGGCATACAGGAGCGTTCCAAGGAGAAGATGGAGGTCAAGGAGGAAGCTTACAAGACTACGAGCAGGGACATGATGAATGCGTCTAATGAGAAGAAAATTTTTGGCATACAAGA
>Ga0222713_10003016_pt1 | contig 17639 bp, 17 predicted proteins | sample C33_649DmetaG_FD_165061 | JGI IMG/M metagenome (GOLD analysis project Ga0222713, IMG submission 165061) | Estuarine water microbial communities from San Francisco Bay, California, United States - C33_649D | ecosystem: Environmental > Aquatic > Marine > Unclassified | place: USA: California...
CCAGCGGTAGCCTCCCACCGGCCAGTGCAGGTAGAGCCCCAGACAAACCTGCGGATGGCGCTCGGCAAATGCGGTGGCCAGCGCGGCCCCCATGCAACTGCCGAGGATCAGCGCTTTTTTCTCCCCGGCCAGCTCGAGCATGGCCATGGCTTCCTGCACGTAATGTTCCCAGGTCAGGGGCTCGACGCGCCCTGCGGAAAATCCAGCTTCGCGCCGGTCGTAGGCGATGGTCCTGAAATGCTTTGACAAGGTCGCCAGCCCATCCATTTCCTTCCACTCGCGCTTGCCGCCCGCAGCGGTCCAGCGCGCGATGGTCGAGCCGAATCCCCCTGGTGCGAACATCAGCAGTGGCGTACCCGAGCCGGCAATCTCGTAATTGATCTTCAGTCCGTTGATCGTGGTGTAAGGCATCGTCAGTTTCCCGTGATCTCCGTCAGGTCTTTGCCGGAATCACCGGCAGCAGCAGATAAGACAGGCGTGTACCGCCTGAATAAATGGTGTTCTCGGCGCCGAGGTTGTAATCGGCGTGATAGTGGCCGTACATCTGGCTGCCGGCGCCGTCACGCGACTGGATGTCGACGCGGATCTTGTGCCCCTTCTTGAACACCATGCAGGTCGGCCAGATTTCCACCTGGCATTCGACCACTTCGTCCGGCTGCAGCCACTGCCGTTCGTTGTGGGCGTGGAAAGGCCGGTACGGGAGAGTACGTGCCGGGTCGAGCTTGCGGTGCGAGGCGCGCAGCCAGCCCTTGGTCACTGCCGGCACCGACTGGCCCTGCTGTCCGACCTCGCACACATCTTTGCCGTCGGGGCCGATATTGCGCAGCGTCACCATGATGTCCATGTCTTCGGTCGAACTCGATACCCAGAGGTTGAGCATCAGCGGTCCGGTGACCTCGGTATCCTCTTTCAGCGGCGGCGTCTCGAACGCGACGCCCATCTTGTTCTGCGCGGCCAGCATCAGCGCAGTCGAAGACGAAGCGACGCCGGCCTTGGTGACGCCGCTGGCGGAATAGGCAAGCTTCGATTCCTTTGCCGGCGCCTTCTCGTCCAGCGCGCCTTCGACACTATCAATGTCGCTGCCCTGCGCACGCTCAATGTTCAGGTACATTTTCTTCCACTGGGTGCGGGCCAGCGGCCACTCGTTCTCGTAGCGGAATTTGTAGGGCTTGGTGCTGCCACCGGTGCGCACCTCGATCTTGACCGGCGGCTCGTCCATGATCCCGGTGTCGATGCCCTTCAGCCAGTAGTCGAACCAGCGCAGCTGGTCCAGCCGCCCCTCTTCTGAATGGAAGGGATGGAAGTGCGAACCGGTATGCACCCGGAGCTTCTTGTGTTTCGACGCGGCATTGACGAAGCCTTCGATGTTGCCGCGCAGGTGCAGCGAGAAACCGCCCCAGTTGCCGGCGCTGAACACCGGCACGTTGATCTTTTCCCACTGCGCGCTGCGCACGCGCCAGTATTCGGAGTCGAGGTTGTTGCTCATCCAGTTCCACAGCAGGTCGTTGCGAAAGGCGTTGGGGTTGTAGCCGCGCGGCCGCCCCAGCAGGTGGTGCGCGGTCTGGGTGTTGTGCCAGCTGGAGATGAACCCCATCGCGAAAATGCCGCCGTGATAGGCCTGGTCGCGGTAGAGGTCGGCCCGCCCCTCCCAGGGCAGTATCGCCTTCAGCGACGGCGGCTGCAGGTTGGCCACCCGCCACTGGCAGTTGGCGTGATAGGACACGCCAGTTGTGCCGATCTTGCCCGAGCACCAGGGCAGTTTCGCCGCCCATTCGATGGCGTCGTAAAAATCGACGGCTTCCTGGTAGGAATTGGGATCCGACTGTCCGGGGGACTTGCCGGAGCCGCGCGAATCGACGCGGATCAGCGCATAGCCGCGCGGACACCACCACAGCGGATTGGCGGTTTCCCAGTTCAGATAGGGATTCGCCGCCTCCTCGAGATCCGCCGGCGGCCGCCACAGCTTGTCCTTCTGGTACGGCCCGATGTTCATCAGCGCCGGCACCTTCTCCGCGCAATCCGGACGCAGCACGTCGCAATAAATCACCGCACCGTCGCGCAGCGTGATCGGCACATCCTTTTCAACGATCAGCTCCCAGTTCTGCGGCTGCGACACGGGATGGGTTTTCTCGGCCATGCGAATTCCTGAAAAAGTTTGTTAACGTTTGACCAGGCCCAACTCGGCCAGGATTTTTTCAAGCAGGCGGTGTTCTTCCTCGAGGTGCCTGCGCGCCTCGGCCGCGCCCTTGAACTCGCGACCCCAGGCATTCTTTTCAAGTTCCGCCTTCCAGTCCTCATCCTCGACGATGCGCGCAAAGGTGCGGTCCCAGAACGCCGTCTGTGCAGCAGTCAGCCCCTTCGGACCGAGAAACCCGCGCCACGCCGAGTACACCGCATCGATGCCCTGTTCGCGGAAGGTCGGCGCATTCGCGAACACGCCGCCGAGACGCTGCGGCGAACTCAAACCGAGCACACGGATCTTGCCGCCCTGCAGATGCTGGCGGGCACTGCCAGCAGTGCCCGCCCACACCTCGACGTGCCCACCCAGCGCAGCCGTGGTGCCGGCGCCGCCGGATGAATACACCACGATCTTAAGCACCTTCGGATCGACACCCGCGGCACGCGCGATCATCGCCAGCACGATGTGATTCTGGTTGCCGCGCGCCGGCGAAATGCCGAAGCTGACCGAGGCCGGATCCTTCTTCAGCCGCGCCAGCAGGTCCGCCGAGGACTTGATCTGCGATTCGTTGCGCACCCACACCGCCACGTATTCATGCATCAGGATGTTCAGCGGCGTCACGTCCTGGTAGCGCAGCGTGCTCAGGCCGATGATCTGGTTGGTGACCAGTGCCGTATTGAGCGTGGACATGTAATGCGCATCGCCGGCATGCTGATTGATGGCGGTCCAGGCCACCGTGCCGCCGCCGCCGGGTTTGTTGCTGACGCTGATGCTCGGAATGCCCGGTATTTCCTGCAGGTAACGCTGGATAGTGCGCGCCGAACGGTCAGCCGCTCCGCCCGGTCCCGATGACACGATGATTTCGACGGTCCGCTCCGGCTTCCATTCCTGGGCAGTCGCCGTAGCGGAAAATCCCGCCACAAGGAACACCAAGAAGCCGCTGCGCAGTATGCGGATAATCACACGCCCCATGATGCTCCTCCACGTCGTTTTATTGGTTGAATATTTCCAATTCATGAATGGAATCATGAATTGCGGGAAAGATCTTCGATTATAGGTGGCGCCTGCTCACTGCGACAACGCAAACGGCCGGAAAAAGTCACTTGCCCCATATATTGGAAAGCCATGGCGATGACGCCATGCCGGGACGGTAGAATCGCTGTTCTGAGCAAACTCATCATTTCATTCCCATGTCATCACTCCAGACCCACGTTGTCCGTCATGATGCCGTCCACATCGCGGTCCGCGCGCAAGGCAACGGCCCACGACTCGTGATGTTTCCGTCGCTGGGCCGCAGCGCCACCGATTTCGACGTCATTGCCGAAAAGATCGCGGTAAAAGGTTTCCGCGTGCTGTGCCCGGAGCCGCGGGGACTCGGCGGCAGCAGCGGTCCGCTGCACGGCATCACGCTGCACGACTACGCACGCGATGTCGCCGCGGTGATCGAACATGACGGCGGCGGACCGACAGTGGTCGCCGGTCATGCCTTCGGCAACTTTGTCGCACGCACGATGGGTGCGGATTACCCGGAACTTACCCGCGCCGTGATTCTGCTCGCCGCTACCCATACCTGGCCGCTGGCAGACGATCTTCGCGACTCGATCAACAAGTGCCACATGATGAATCTGCCCGAGGACGTGCGGCTGAAACACCTGCAGCACGTGTTCTTCGCGCCGGGCAACGACGCCCGCGTCTGGCTGGAGGGCTGGGACGAGGACGTCATGCACGCCGAACGCGCCGCCACCGAGGCCACGCCGAAACCGGAATGGTGGACGGCCGGAAAAGTGCCCGTGCTCGACGTGCTGTCGCTGAAGGATCCGCTGTCGCCGCCCGACAGCGTCAACTGCTATCGCGAGCAGTGGGGTGCCGACCGCGTAACCATCGCCAGGATCGACAACGCCGCGCATGCGCTGCTGCCGGAACAGCCGGCGGCAGTCGCCGACGCCATCGTCAGCTACATGAAGTCTCTGCCGTGAAACTGCACTGGTCGTCGCGTTCGCCGTTCGTGCGCAAGGTCATGATCTTCGCGCACGAATGCGGGCTCGCCGACCGCATCGAATGCGTGCGCACCGTGATCGCGATGAACAAGCCCAACACCGACCTGCTGCGCATCAACCCGCTGGGCAAAATCCCGACGCTGGTTCGGGACGATGGCTCGGCGCTCTACGACTCGACGGTGATCTGCGAATACCTCGACAGCCTGCACGACGGCCGCAGGCTGTTTCCCGCCTCCGGTGAAGCGCGGTGGAAAGCGCTGCGCCGCCATGCGCTGGGCAACAATCTCATGGACAACCTGATGCTGTGGCGCAACGAACTGCTCCGCCCGCAGCAACAGCAGTCACCGGAAACGCTGGCAGCATTCGAACTGAAAGTGCGAAATGCGGTCGCTGAGCTTGATATCGAAGCCGATGCCCTTGAATCGGCACCGGTGGACATCGGCCATGTCGCCATCGGCTGCGCGCTGGGTTACGCCGACTTCCGCTTCGGCCACCTGCAGTGGCGCAACGGCGGCGTGCGTATTGCCCGCTGGCAGGACGAATTCGCACAGCGTCCGTCGATGCGCAACACCGCGCACGTGGATCAGTAACCGAAAGTAAAGACAGGAAATCCCGCAATGAAAAAACTGATCCCGCTGCTGCTGCTGATCGCACTGCCTGCGGCGGCGCAGGGCTATCCGGCCAAACCGGTGCGTCTGGTCGTGCCCTTCCCGCCCGGCGGCCCCACCGACATCGTGTCGCGCCTGCTCGCGCCGAAAATGGCCGCGGCGCTGGGCCAGCAGATGGTGATCGAAAACCGCGGCGGCGCCGGCGGTGCCATCGGCACCGAGCAGGTGGCCAAATCCGCGCCCGATGGCTACACCCTCGTCATGGGCACCATCGGCGGCCTCGCGGTGGCGAAGAGCCTGAATCCCAAACTGGGCTACGACACGCTACGCGACCTCGCGCCGATCACGCAAAGCGTGTCAGTGACCAGCATCCTCGTCGTGCATCCCTCGGTGCCGGCAAAAACCGTCCGCGAAGTCCTGGCGATTGCGAGAGCCGCGCCCGGCAAACTGAACTACGCTTCGTCAGGCAACGGCACCATCACCCACCTCGCCGGTGAACTGCTGAAACTGACCGGCAAGGTCAACATCGCCCACGTGCCGTACAAGGGCGGCGCCCCTGCGCTGGTCGCACTGGTATCCGGCGAAGTCGACATGAGCTACGAAAACAGCCTGATCATCACGCCGCACATCCGCTCGGGCAAGGTCCGGGGCATTGCCGTCACCAGTGCCAAACGCTCGGCGCTGTTACCGGAACTGCCAACCATCGCCGAAACCCTGCCCGGCTACAGCGCCAGCGGCTGGTACGGCCTGCTCGCACCCTCCGCGACGCCGAAAACGGTAATCGCACGCCTCAATGCTGAGGCCGTCAAGGCGCTGCGCGCGCCCGACGTCATCGACAAGCTGACCGGCCAGGGTGCCGAGCCGGTGGGCAGCACACCGGAGGAATTCACCGCCTTCATCCGCAGCGAGACCGACAAGTGGGCGAACCTGGTCAAGGCCGCGAACATGCGTGCCGACTGAGTTTGTTCGCAGCCTCAAAAACTTTTACTGAATATTCGCACCAAAATGAACATACCTTTCAGAACCCGCATCACTGAGCTCTACGGCATCCGCCTGCCGGTGATTGCCAGCGGGCTGATGTGGCTTGCCGATCCCGGCTACGTTGCCGCGGTGGCGCGTGCCGGCCAGATCGGCTTCATGACTTCCGCGAGCTTTCCCGATCCGGCCGCTCTGCGTGCGGGCATCCGCCGCTGCCGCGAACTCGCCGAGGATAAACCCTTTGGCGTCAACATCATGATACGCGCCAACCGCGATGGCAGTGACCGGGTTACCCCGCTGATCGACGCCGTGCTCGACGAAGGCGTCAAATACGTGGAAACCGCCGGCAACAATCCCGAGCCGTACCTGAAACGACTGAAGGATGCCGGCATCATCGTGCTGCACAAGGTGCCGGGCGTGCGTTATGCGAAAAAAGCCGAATCTCTGGGCGTCGACGCGGTGACGGTGGTCGGCGCCGAGGCTGGCGGCCATCCCGGCATCGAGCCGGTGGGTACCATGGTCGCCGCGGCTGCGGCCGCACGCACGATAAAGATCCCGCTGATCGCCGCCGGCGGCATCGGCACCGGTGCGCAACTGGTCGCGGCGCTGGCGCTGGGTGCCGATGGTGTGGCCATGGGTACTCGCCTGCTGGTCTCCGAGGAAATCTGGGCGCACCGCCACTACAAGGAACGCCTGGTCGCCGCCGGTGAAACCGACACGACACTGTTATTGCAATCGATGCGCAACACCCAGCGCGCGCTGAAGACCGAACATGTGGCGATGATCCAGCAGCTCGAAAGCGACCATGCGGACACCCAGACGCTGCTGCCGCACATCATGGGCACCCATGCGCGCAAGGCCTATGAAACCGGCGAATACGAAAAAGGCCTGCTCTCCTGCGGCCAGGGCGTGGTGTTCGCCGACTGCATCGAACCGGTCGCCGCGATCTTTTCCCGCATCGAAGCCGAGGCCCGCGAGGCGATGCAACGACTGACATCCCTTCAATCCAACGACACCGGGACCTCAACATGAGCATCAAGATTTCCGTCGATGACGGCGTCGCCACCATCCTGCTCGACCGCGCCGACAAGCTGAATGCGCTGTCCGGCGAGATGTATCACGACCTTGCCGACGCCTTCGCGCAAATGAACACGGATGACGCGGTGCGTGCGGTGGTGCTGACCGGTGCTGGCCGCGCCTTCTGCGCCGGCGGCGACGTCGGCTCGATGGGCGGCTACGACGTGGTCAGCGGGCGCAAGCGCTCCAAGGGCCACCAGAAGATGATCATCAACCTGCATCACCTGGAAAAACCGGTGATCGCGGCGATCCGCGGCCCCGCTGCCGGCATCGGCGCCAGCATGGCGCTCGCCTGCGACCTTATCGTCGCCAGCGAAACCGCCTACCTGCTGATGGCCTTCAAGAATGTAGGCATCCCGCCCGACGGCGGCGCGGTGTATTTCCTGACCCAGCACCTCGGCATTTCACGTGCCAAGGAAATCGTCTACAGCGCGCGCAAGCTGCCCGCGGCCGAAGCCAAGGAAATGGGACTGATCAGCAAAGTGGTGCCGGACGGCGAACTCGAATCCGCTGCACTGACACTGGCGCGCGAAATCGCCGGATCGGCGACCTACGCGCTGACACTGGCGAAACGCATGTTCCAGTACATGTACACGCCGACGCTCGAACAGCTGCTGGAACTGGAAGTGATGGCGATCTGCGGCGCGCGGATGACCCATGATCACGTCGAAGGCGTCACCGCGTTCAAGGAAAAACGCAAACCGCAGTTTAAGGGAAAATAAAATAGTCGTTTATAATCATTTACTTAAAGTATGTCCGCCTGGAAACCGCAAACCCTCTCTAAAGTGCTCAATGCCACCGCTGCGGCGCATGCGCAGGACGAAGCGCTGGTCATCGCCGGGCGAAGGTTGAACTGGGCGGAACTGCGCGACAACGTGCGCGAAGTGGCACAGGGCCTGCGCGCGCTCGGCATCGGCCGCGGCGACCATGTCGCCGTGTGCATGGGCAATACGCTGGAATGGGCGATCTTCTTTTATGCCGCCGCGCGCATTGGCGCGGTGACAGTACCCGTCAATACCCGTTTCAAGGCCGACGAAATGCTCTACTGCCTGAAGCAGGCCGACGTCAAACTGTTGTTCATTGCCGACCGCTTTCTCAAGATCAACTTCATCGCGCTGCTGCGCGGCATCTGCCCTGCCGTCGATCATGCCCTGCCCGATCCCCAATTACCGCTGCTGCAGCACGTAGTGGTGTTCGGCAGCGATGTCCCGGACGGCGCGCTTGGCTTCGGTGACTTGCTGGAAGCAGGCGCAACCTTCGAGGAAGCCTGGCCCCCGGAAGTGAAACCGGAAGACACTCTGCTGATGCAGTTTACTTCCGGCACCACCTCGCACCCCAAGGGTGTGATGCTGAGCCACGACAGCATGCTGAGAAACGCCACCTGCGTCGCGAAGCGCTTTTACCTCCGGCACGGTGACCGCTATTACAGCGCACGCCCGTTCTACCATGTCGCCGGCACCACGCTGTCGCTGCTCGCTGCGCTGGTCACCGGCGCCTGCCTGTTCTCTTCACCGACGTTCGATGCCGAGGAAGCGCTGGTGACACTATGGAGCGAGGAATGCACCCACACTTCCGGCAATGACACCATGTTCCTGATGCTGTTGAACCACCCGGATTTCGCCAAGTATCCGCTGAAGCTGCGCAACGGCTGGGTGTCCTGCGGCCCGGAAGTGTCGCGACGGGTGGTCGAGCAGATGGGCATGAAGGGACTGGTGCAGGCCTACGGTCTGTCGGAAGCCTCGCCCAACGTCTGCATGTCCCATCACAACGACGACCTGGAAAAACGCATCGCCGGCTGGGCGCACATCCTTGACGATGTCGAAGTGCGCATCGTCGACCCCGAAACCGGCGCCGAGCTTCCGCCGCACAAATCCGGCGAGATCCAGGTGCGTGGCTGGAGCGTGATGCAGGGTTACTACAAGATGCCGGATCAGACCGCCAAAACCATCGACGCTGACGGTTGGCTGCACAGCGGTGACCTTGGTGTCATGGATGACGAAGGACGGCTCAAATTCCTCACCCGCATCAAGGATGTGCTGCGTGTCGGCGGCGAGAACGTCGCGCCGGCGGAAGTCGAGGACGTATTGCACCGTCATCCGGCGGTCAGCCAGGCGCAGGTCATCGGCGTGCCCGACCCGCGGCTGGTCGAGGTGCCCGCGGCCTACGTGGTGCTGCGCGCGGGAGCGTCTGCAACTGCGGAAGAACTGATCGCGTGGAGCAAGGACAAGCTAGCCAATTTCCGCGTACCCCGTTACCTCAAAATTGTCGACAACTTCGAGGCCATCGGCATGACCGGCAGCGCCAAGGTGCAGAAAAACAAATTGCGCGCGCAGGCGCTGATCGATTTTGGAATCGAAGAGAAAAAGGCATGAGCTCAGAACACACCCTCAAGCGTCCCGACGGCTGCAACATTTTCTACACCATCGACGACTGCACCGACCCGTGGCGCAAGCCTGAAACCATCCTGTTCGTACACGGCCTCGCCGAATCCGGGGAAGCCTGGCGCGCCTGGGTGCCGCACTTCATGCGCCGTTACCGCGTGGTGCGCATCGACCTGCGCGGCTTCGGCCGCTCGACGGCAATGCCCGCGGAGCACGAATGGAGCATGGATGAACTGCTCGACGACATCGAGGCACTGATCAAACACCTGGGCTGCACGCGCGTGCATCTCGCCGGCGCCAAGAGCGGCGGCTCGATGGCGCTGGCAATGACCGCCCACCGTCCGGCGCTGGTGAAGACGCTGATCGGTGTGACGCCGCCGGTGCTGCCCGCTGCCGGCGTCGACGACTGGGTGAAACACATCAACAGCAAGGGCGTGCTCGACTGGGCACGCCACACCATGCAGGGACGGCTCGGCAGCGCCGCATCACAGGCCGAGATCGACTGGTGGATCAATAACCTGCAGGGCAAAACCCCGCTGTCGACGCTGCAGGGTTACCTGCGCTGGGTGCCCAAGCTCGATATCCGTGAAGACGTCAAACGAATCACCTGCCCCACCCTGATCATCACCACCACCGGCAGCGGACTGCGCTCGGTCGACGGCGTCAAGGCCTGGGTGTCGCAGGTGAAGTCGGCGCGCCTGCTGGTGCTCGAAGGTGATGCCTGGCATGCCGCCGGCGCCTATCCCGACCGCTGCGCGCAAGCTGCACTGGAATTCCTGGAAACGCAAAACGCCACTGAAAAGGACACCGCATGATGGATCTGATGAAACAGTCACCACTCGGCACCTACGTCGAGCACCTGAAAAAAGGCGAGCTCGCCTACCAGGTCAACAAGGACAACAACAAGGCGTTCTTCTATCCGCGCGCGATCGCGCCGGAGACCGGCAGCACCAACATCGAGTGGCGGGAGTCGAAAGGACTGGGCACGGTCTACACCACCACCGTCGTCCATTACAAGGGCGAGCCGCCGCTCAACGTGGCGATGATCGACATGGATGAAGGCTGGCGCCTGATGAGTCGCGTCGAGGACATCGACCCGATGCAGGTGAAGATCGGCATGCGCGTGAAGTTCAGGGCGCATCCCGGCGATGAAAAGACCCTGCCCTATCCGGTGTTCACGCCCGCGGGAGACGCCCAATGAGCGGACTGAAAAAAGGCAGCATTGCCGTCGTCGGCGCCGCCGAATCCGATCTCGGCCAGGTCGCCCCGAACACCTCACCCGTGGATTTGATGGCGCAGGCGACGATGCGCGCACTCGACGACTGCGGCCTGACGCTGAAGGACGTCGACGCGCTGTTCGTCGCCGCCACCCAGGTGCGCATGGGGCCGATGTCGCTCGCTGAATATCTGCGCATCAAGCCCAAAGTGTTCGACGGCACGCAGATCGGCGGCTCGTCGTTCATGACCCATGTCGCGCATGCGCAAATGGCTATCCAGCTGGGGCTGTGCGAAGTCGCCGTCATCGCCTACGGCAGCACCCAGCGTTCAGTATCTCGCGCGGCGGCCAGCCCGCGCGAATTCAACCCCTACGAATCGCCGTACCGGCCGATCCTGCCGATCAGCGCCTACGCGATGGCGGCGGCACGGCACATGCACCAGTACGGCACCACCCGTGAGCACCTCGCCGAGGTGGCGGTTGCGGCGCGCAAATGGGCACTGCTCAACCCCAAGGCCTGGGAAAAGGAACCGCTGACCATCGAACAGGCGCTCAACGCGCGCATGGTCTCGTATCCGTTCACGGTGCGTGACTGCTGCCTGGTGGTCGACGGCGGCGGCGCCATCGTGCTGACCTCGGCCGCCCGCGCAAAAACCTTGAAGAAGAAACCGGTCTACGTGCTCGGCGTCGGCGAAACGCTGTCGCACGCCAACATCTCCAGCCTGCCCGACTTCACCGTCACCGGCGCCGCGATCTCCGGTCCGCAGGCCTTCAAAATGGCCGGCGTCACCCAGAAGGACGTGAAGATGCTGTCGCTCTACGACGCCTTCACCATCAACCCCATCCTGTTCCTCGAGGATCTCGGTTTCTGCCCGAAGGGCGAAGGCGGACGCTTCGTCGCCAACGGCGCGATCGCTCCCGGCGGCAAGCTCGCGGTCAACACCTCCGGCGGCGGATTGTCATACTGCCATCCCGGCATGTACGGCCTGCTGGTAATGATCGAGGCCATACGCCAGGTGCGCGGTGAATGCGGCGAACGTCAGGTGAAAGGTTGTGATGTAGCGCTGGCGCATGGAAATGGTGGTGTACTGTCGAGCCAGTGCACCGTCATTTTCGGTTCCGAGAACACCGTGTAAAGGGAGTGCGCATGAAACTCGAACTATATTACGCCCCCAAGACCTGCGCACTGGTGCCCTATGTCGCGCTGACCGAAGCCAGCGCCGAATTCACGGTGCACAACATGAATTCGCGCTCCGGCCAGCTGAAGACTCCGGAATACCTGAAGCTCAATCCCAAGCACAAGGTGCCGGTGCTGGTGATCGACGGCGAGCCGCTAACCGAGAACCCGGCGATCCAGATCTGGATCCACCGCAATTTCCCGCAGGCGAAACTGTTGCCCGCCGACCCGAAGCAGGAAATCCAGGCGATCTCGCTGATGTGCTGGTTCGCCTCGGGCATTCATCCCAAGATGACGCCCAACGCGCGTCCGGAGAACTATTGTGATCTGCCGAATTCAGCGGAAGCAGTAAAGCGCGTCGGCAACAAGCTGCTGTTCGAGGAATTCAAAATCGCTGAAAAAATGCTCGCCGGCCGCGAATTCTTCTTCGACCATTTCACTACACCCGACGCCTACTTCCACTGGTGCCTGCGGCGCACGCTGAGCTTCAAGCTCGACCTGACGGCCTTCCCCAACTGCATGGCCCATTACCGGCGCATCGAACAGCGCCCCAGCGTGCAGAAGCTGATTGCCCATGAAAAAGCGGTGGATGCCGAATTCGCGCGCACCGCGCAACCGATGAACTAGCCACCATGCAACTCAAAATCCTCACTTCCAACAGCACGCGCACGGTGCTCGACGCGCTAATCCCGCTTTACGAGAAAACCAGCGGAAACACGGTATCGATTGCAGCTGATTCCGCCAAAGGCATGGTCGCCAAAATCAAGGCCGGCGAATCCGGCGACGCGGTGATTCTCGGCACCGGCGCAGTGAAGGAACTGGCCGAAGCCGGTTTCGTCGTCCCGGCCAGCCGCAGGGCATTTGCCCGCGCCGTGGTCGGCGTCGGCGTCGCCAAAGGCACGCCGCATCCGGACATTCACAGCGTCGATGCGCTGAGAAAATCGCTGCTCGCCGCGAAGTCGATCGCCCACACCCTGCACGGCGCCAGCGGCATGTACATCCCGACGCTGCTGGGAAAACTCGGCATCGCCGCGGAAATGAAAGCGAAGACCGTCAACCGCCCCGGCGGCTACATCGGCACCGTGGTGGTCGCCGGCGAAGCCGAACTGGCTCTGCAGCAGATTCCCGAACTGCTGGCAGTGCCCGGCCTCGAAGTGGTCGGCCCCCTGCCGGCCGAAGTGCAGAAAACACTGGAGACCTCGGCGGGGCTGTTCGCCGCGTCGAAACACTCCGCCGCCGCGCAGGCAATGCTCGATTTTTTCCGGAAGCCGGAGCACACCGCACTGTTCATCAGCAAGGGACTGGAACAGGTAACCGGTTAAACCTCAGCCCGACAGCTTGGTCTTGAACAGCCAGTCGCGGTAATCGTCCATGTCGCCGTCGAATGGTTGCAGTTTGCCGTCGGCGACAATCAGGAACTGGTCGGTGGTCGCGCGCAGCAGGTGGCGGTCATGCGACACCAGTACCAGCGTGCCCTCGAACTGCGCCAGCGCAACGGTCAGTGCTTCTCGGGTTTCGAGATCGAGATGGTTGGTCGGTTCGTCGAGCAGCAGCAGGTTCGGTCGCTGCCAGACGATCATCGCCAGCGCCAGCCGCGCTTTTTCGCCGCCGGAAAAATGGGTAATCGGGCTTAATGCCATCTCGCCCGGGAAATTGAAACCGCCAAGAAAACCGCGCAGTTCCTGCTCGCGCACCCGTGGCGCGATCTTCGCCAGGTTCCACAGGGGCGATTCGTCATTGCGCAGCATCTCGACCTGGTGCTGGGCGAAATAGCCGATCACCAACCCCTTGTTGAAAGTCGCCTTGCCCGCCAATGGCGGCAGCACGCCGGCAATGGTCTTGATCAGCGTCGATTTGCCGGCGCCGTTAATGCCGAGCAGGCCGTAGCGCTGCCCGCTTTGCAGTGAAAAGCTGACGTTCTTCAGTACTGTCTTCTCGCCATCTTCCTCAGAACGGTAGCCGGCCGCAACGCCGTCGAGCACCAGCAGCGGATTGGGCGCGCGCAGCGGCTCGCGGAATTCAAACTGGAACGGCGCCGATACATGCAGCGGTGCGAGATCCTCCATTTTCGCCAGCATTTTCATGCGGCTCTGCGCCTGGCGGGCCTTGCTTGCCTGCGCCTTGAAGCGGTTAATGAAGGATTCGAGGTGCGCGCGCTCGCGCTGCTGCTTTTCGATCTGCCCGGCTACCAGCACCACCATGGCGGCGCGCTGGCGTTCGAAATCGGAATAATGCCCGGCGTAGCGCCTGAGCTTCTTGTTGTCGATATGGACAATGACGTTGACCACACCGTCGAGGAAATCGCGGTCGTGCGAAACGATGACCAGCGTGCCGCGGTATTTCTTCAGCCAGTCCTCGACCCAGAGGATGGCATCGAGGTCGAGATGGTTGGTCGGCTCGTCGAGCAGCAGCAGGTCTGACGGACACATCAGCGCCTGCGCCAGGTTCAGCCGCATGCGCCAGCCCCCGGAAAAACTCGCCACCGGCTGTTCCATCTGCTCGTGGCTGAAGCCAAGGCCGTGCAGCAGGCTTTCCGCCCGCGGCCGCGCAGTCCACGCATCGGCATCAGCCAGGTCGGCATACAACGCGCCCATGCGCTCGCCATCGTTGTCAGCCTCTGCCTGCGCCAGCTCAGCTTCGAGTCGGCGCAGTGTGGTATCGCCGTCAATGGCGTAATCAATCGCCGCCCGCTCCAGCGCCGGGGTTTCCTGCGCGACATGGGCAACGCGCCAGCGCTGCGGGAAATCCACTTCCCCCTGGTCGGCATGCAGTTCGCCACGCAGCAGCGCGAACAGGCTGGACTTGCCGGTGCCGTTGGCGCCGATCAGGCCGATCTTGTCGCCGGGGTTGAGCGCCACGTCCGCGCCTTCGAGAAGAACCTTGGCGCCACGACGCAGCGTGATCTGGGTGAAACGGATCATGGTACTGTGACCGTCAACTGCGCAAAGGGGCGCATTCTACGCAGAATCCACCCGCTGCGCCCATTTTTCAGCGACAGCGCCATGCAGCGGAGCTGCTGGTGACCTCAGGGATGACAAAGATCCCGGGTATTCCTTCGCAATTGGCAATCCTGCAACCACGCCTTGACCTGCATCAAACGTACAACACCACACGGGCATACACTGGCATTAAAGATTTCGCCCGTGAAATACCACAGGACGGCTGCCGAAAGTTGCCATGAACCCCGCTGGAAAACAGCCTCTCCGGAACTATCTGGAATGGTCTGCAATCATGCTGGTGGCCTGGTTTATCGCCACACCTGCGCTCTACGCCGCAACCGCTTCCGCAGGCACACCATCTCTACATTACGATTTTTCAGTACGCTCGCCGCAACCTGCCGAACTGCCTCCGAATCGTTCTGAGGAATGGATGCATTTTTTCAGTCGCGGCGTTGCCAGCGGCGTCCTCGGGTTGGCCGCCCCGCCCATGTATGCAAGCGGGCTGGTCGTGGGAGGCATCATCCTTGCGCCCGGCGCCCTGATCCTCTCATCCATGGAACAGCGCATGTGGGAACGCATGGTCAGCGCCCTGAAGGCTGCGGACTTCGAACAATCCCTTCTGCGTGCCACAAAGGCACGGGCCAACTCTGAACTTGCAACTGCCGCACAATCCACCACTGCAGATTCAATCAACGTGGAACTCGTAGTAAATGCCTATGGGCTCGCCAGCCAGAGTCCGGATCGACTGTGTTTCATCGCCAGCATTGACCTGATTGCCAACCGTGCCGGAGAGCACTGGCTGCGCGAACGCCTGATCATTTCCACACGGGAACGCAGCCCCGATGCGCCGCCTCCACAATGCGCATCGCACGAGGGCATGGCACAAAATGAAGGACAAATGGTTCGCAATACCGCCGCCATTTACGCAGAAGTGCTGGCTGCCATGGTCATCGACCGGCTGCGCAACCGGAGCAAGCCATGAAAACCCGTATGCAATGCACTGCAGCCTTCGTGCTGATTCTACTAGCAAGTTGCGCCACGGAATGGCGTACCGATGCTCCAGTAAAACCGACAACCTATGCGGCCTCCGGGCCAGTATCCGCCGGTTCCGTCGGCAGGCTTCCCCGGCTGGTCGTAACAAAGGTGACCCTACACCGCGAGGCAGAGGAGGCCGAGCAGGCGACGCCCGAGTGGCAGGCACGCAATGCAACCATCCGTAATGAGCTGCGACAGGAAATCGTCCGCTATCTCGTGGAACAGAAAGGGTATGAAGTACGGTCCATCGATGAGCCACCACCTGGCGACGAACAGGCCGTGCGTGCAGCAGGAATTCGGCTGGGCGTCGATGGCATCGTCAACGTCGAACACCGTCTCACCAAACCCTGGAGCACGGGGCAGGCAATCAGCAACATTTTCCTGTTGAACATCCCGCTGCTTAACGCACTGAATGCAGTCAATCTGAGGATAACGATCCATGAAACAGCTACAGGCCGCACGGTTTGGATGAAGGAAATGAAGGGAGAGATGCCGGATTCGCCAAAATCAACACCCGACGTCAAGGGCGCGCTGGGTGATCTCGAAAATGCCCTGCCGGCGCAGTTGCGGCGCTAGTTTTAAGGTCAAATCCACGTAACGAGAGTTCAAACATCGCTGGAGCTGATTGGTGCCGCAACCAGCCGTTACCAGGATTACCGGCACAACAATGCCTTACCGGCGCGCTAAAATCCTCGGTATCAATAGAGGAATTTACCGGAATGAAACTGAGTACCAGGATTTTCAGCACTGCATTTGCACTGCTGGTCATTGCCTTCTTGCCCGGATGCAAATCGACCACTTCGGGCGGCGCTGTCGGTGCCGAACGCCAGCAACTACTGCTCGTGTCATCGAGCCAGCTGAACCAGATGGCCGCCCAGGCGTACACCAAGCTCCAGGCTGAATCCTCGAAAAAAGGTACGCTCAACACCGACCCGGCCCTGACCCGTCGTGTGCGCGGCATCGCCAATCGCATCATCCCGCAGACACGCGCATTCCGCGCCGATGCTCCGGGCTGGCAATGGGAAGTCAACACCATTACCAGCGACGAACTCAATGCCTTCTGCATGCCCGGCGGCAAGATCATGTTCTACTCCGGACTGATCAAGCGCCTCAATCTCAGTGACGATGAAATCGCAGTGGTCATGGGCCACGAAATCGCCCACGCGCTGCGCGAGCATTCGCGTGAACAGGTCTCGCAGGCAATGGCTGCACAGGCGGTGATCGGTGTCGGCGCGGCGCTGCTCGGTCTGGGCACAGGCGCGACCAACCTCACCGGCAGCGTTTATGAGGCCCTGATTGCCTCTCGCTTCAGCCGCGTTGATGAAACCGAATCCGACCGCATCGGCCTCGAACTCTCCGCCCGCGGCGGCTACGATCCGCGTGCCGGCATCACGCTGTGGCAAAAAATGATCAAGGCCAGCGGCGGCAACGCGCCACCGGAATTCCTCAGCACCCACCCCGCAGGCGCCAACCGCATCCGCGAGATCGAGTCGCTGCTGCCGGTGGTGATGCCGCTTTACGAAGCGGCAAAACGCTGAACACCGGCGGACATGCAGCCTTTTTCAATCCTCCCGGCGCTACTGCTGCCGCTCGCACTGCTGGCATCGCCCGCAGCGGCGCAGGTCCCGCCCGCCGCGACGGAAGTTGCCCGCTACAGCGGCCTGCACTCTGCAGCGCACCGGGGCGACGTCGCCGAGATCAACCGCCTGATTGCCGCCAAGTCGGATATCAACGTCCGCGATGCCTACGGCCGCACGCCACTGCATGTCGCCACTCACGCGCGCAAACCTGATGCCGTCCGTGTCCTGATGCGTGCCGGGGCAAAGAATGACCTGCTCGAGCGCGATCGCTATGACGCGGTCACCATCGCCGCCGTCGCCAACGACGAGGAAACCCTGCGTGTGCTGCTGGCCGAAGGTGCCAGCGCCAAACTGACCACCAGCCGTTACGACGGCACGGCGTTGATTGCTGCTGCGCACCTGGGCCACGACGGCGTGGTGAAACAGCTCATCGCCGCCGGCGCGCCGCTGGACCACGTCAACAACCTGCACT
>Ga0222713_10003022_pt1 | contig 17605 bp, 12 predicted proteins | sample C33_649DmetaG_FD_165061 | JGI IMG/M metagenome (GOLD analysis project Ga0222713, IMG submission 165061) | Estuarine water microbial communities from San Francisco Bay, California, United States - C33_649D | ecosystem: Environmental > Aquatic > Marine > Unclassified | place: USA: California...
ACCACCACCACTTACAACAGTGTTAATTACTTTGTTTACACTATCATAAGTATAGGTAACCCCTACTTTACTGCCATTAATTAACATCAATGCTGCAGCATCTTTTGCCATGCCGTCAGTATATTGAGTTACTGTATTTGCAGGTGCTCTAAATGTAATTGTAGTTGCATTGGTTCTTTCAATCTGTAATCCGTCAGCACCAGCAAAAGTAATATCGGTATTTGTGGTAGCAACACCAATTTCTTGCAATCTTAATTTTACTTGGTTACCAGTTGCAGTTTCTGTACTAAAATTATAAACTCTACCCGATAAAGTTAATTCATTGCTGTTTCTGGATATTGTAATACCAGAAGTTGCTCTAATAGTAATGTCACTCGTAGCACCACCAGAAGCAGATAATCTAATATTTTTTCTTTCTGCATTTTGCTGTGTTGTTCCTGCAGTGTAATCTTGTACAGATGTTGAGTATGTCTGCTGAAAGTTTCCAATCAGCGTCTGAAGATCAGATGATGTTGAACTGGTTGTAGTAACAATTCTCTGGTTTGTCCAACTACTATTGTGAGAATAATATAAAGCACCTCCAGATTCAGAATATGCTATAGCACCAGCATTTACGGAAGCAGTTGGAAACTCTGCTATAGATCCATAATAAAAAGGAATTAAGTTAGATACTCTAGGGGCAGTAATTTTCCCATCATCACCTATAATTACTAACGAATCTTGAACTTCTAGTCCATTTGATCCATTAAATCTTGCAATTGCTTTGTCGGTAGAAGTAACAGGACCAATCATGGTTCCGCTACCACCACCGCCGCCAGATCCGCCAGCAGATGCTGGTGCCCATTGAGTTCCATCCCAGCGAAGAATGTTTCCTGTTACTGGAGTTGCCGTAGAAACATTACTAAGATTTTGCAATAAAGATGGAATTGTTGGTTTGCCAGTAAGATCCGCATATGCGCCACTAAACAATGTTGGTTTGTTTAAAATAGCAGCAACACCAGTAACAGCATTCCAATCAGATGAAACTTGTGCTGCTGGAATCGTAGGACGATTTAAAAGATTATTATAGTTATTGTAGTCAGTAGGAACAGGAATATTAAAATAAGTATTACCATCATTTGTAAATTCCCATCTGTCATTAGATTCATTCCAGCGAATTTCTGTGTCTAGTGATGATCCTCTATTAACTACTACATTAGCATTTGATGTTGGTTGTCCTACAACATTATCATTCAGAACAATTTGACTATTTTGAATATTCAGAGTTGTTAGATTATTAGTTGTAATAGTACCAGATACATTTAAGTTTCCAGTAATTGTCGCATTGCTAAATGTAGGTGAACTATTTTCTGATATAAAACTAATTGTTGACCACGTAGCACCTGCTCCAGTGCTTGTCAAGTATTGTCCAGCAACTCCAGTAGATCCATTAATTATTAAAGAACCAGTGCTCAATCCATTTGGAAATGATGGAGCTCCAGTTCCAGCAAGATTCGTAATAGTGTTTGTTAAGGTGCTGGCAGAAGAAACACCCGTATTAACAACTAATGATGAAAATGCCTCTGCTGCATTTTTTACTGCATAACCAGTAAGTAGTGGTGGAGTGTAAGTAAGGACTCCAGATGTGCTGTCGTATGATAACGCTCCAGATCCAGATGCACCTTGCGTGGTAATACTTAAACTAGGTGGGGTTGATCCTCCTCCACCTCCACCAGTTGCTGTTGCATTGACTCTTCCATTTGTTGCATCATAAGCAAAACTAATGCCACTGTGGTATCCGTTTACAAACAGATTTGCAGCAATTTTTTCAACGGTTGACCAAGGAAATTGGTTTGGTGATGGCATTATATTTCCCTATATTTTTCCTAATAGATATTTATGTTTTCGGATTTTTTTTCTTATAAATAAACATAGAAAAATCTAGCGGAAGGGGAGAGTGAACCTTCATGGCAACGAATGCTAAGGCGTTCGTCGTTAAAAACGGCGTCGTCGTACAAAATCAGAATAAGTTAGAGTTACAAGAATTATCTGTCAACGGCGACAATTCAGTAGCACTAAGAGCGCCAGCAAACCTTTCCGCTAGTTATACATTGACACTACCATCGGATGATGGAGTAGACAGACAGGTGTTGCAAACGAATGGATCAGGAGATCTTTCGTGGGTAACACCTGTTTTCGTTGAGGATGTTTTGGCATTATCAATCGCGTTAGGATAAAATGGCAACTAATAGTTTTAGATCTAAAGTAAGTGCTGCGGTTGGAACTAGTTTTACTTCTGTATATACTGTACCAGCTAATACTTCTTCAATTATCATTGGTATGAACCTTGCTTGTGTAGCAACTTCTTCGGTCGTTGCCGATGTTCTTATTGATAAAGCAACTGGTGCTGATGCCAATCTAATTAAAAATATTCCCATTCCAACAGGATCTTCTTTTGAAGTATTGTCTGGTCAAAAAATTGTATTGGAAGTGGGAGATCAAGTTAAAGTGAGATGTGATACCGCTGGTGGCATGGATGTATTATTAAGCTTTTTAGAAATTACTAATTAATACGGAGTACCATGCCATACTTAGGTATAAGTCCTACTAGGACAGATAACAGAAAACTTGACACTCCACTACAAAGAGTTGGTGGTGGTGTAGGTTTTAACGGATCAGCAACTCAATTTTATTTGTTAATTGATGGAGAACCAGTTTATCCAGATACTGAACTTCTCCTTCAAGCAGTGTTAAATGGTGGTCAACTTAATCCAAAAGTTGATTTTACTATTCAAAGTAATATAATTACTTTTTCAATTGCTCCTTCTTCAGGTGCAATTTTCTTTGGTATTTTGGGAGATAGAATTTCTCTTAATAAACCAGGAACCGATACTGTAACTACAGAAACAATTAAAGATGGAGCAGTAACCACTCTCAAAATTGCTGATAATTCTATCACAAGTGATAAAATTGCTCCTGGTACAGTAATTGCTGCAGACGTAGCAGATGGCGCTATTACTACCATTAAACTTGATGGAACTGTTGGAGCAGAAGCAGTATCAACTGCAAAGATCAGAGATCTTAATGTTACTACTGCAAAACTTGCTGATTCTGCAGTAACAAATATTAAAATTGCAGATGCTGCTGTAGATGCACTAAAATTAAAATCAAGTGCTTCTGTTGATGCAGATAGAGCTGTAACAACTAATCATATTCGTGATTTAAATATTACCACTGGTAAATTAGCGGGCAACGCAGTAGATTCATCAAAATTAAAGAGTAGTTCTTTAGTTGATGCAGATAGAGCGGTAACAACTAATCATATTCGTGATTTAAATATCACTACAGAAAAGTTAGCTATTGATTCTGTTACATCAGATAAAATTGCTTCTGGTGCAGTTGGCAATCCAGAGATTGCAAATGGTTCAATTACTCCAGAAAAATTAAATATTACTGTATTAACTGACCCAGCATCTCCCACAGATGGACAGTTAATTTTCAATACTTTCACAAACTCTCCAAAAATTTATAACCAATCTGCAACTAAATGGGAAGAGATTCTTACTCAAAGTACTGCAGGTTCTCTAGTTGGTTGGACATTCCTTGCGGCAATTCCAACTTCAATTTCTGCATTCACTGAAAGAAATACTCAAGTATCCCCCGAAACTATTGTAAAAGATCATGCTTTTAATGATAATCAATTTGTTCCAAAACATGTAATTGTTTCGACAGGTGGAAAAATTTCATCATCAACAAATTTAACTTCTTGGTCTGCAAGGACATCAGGAACTCCAAATAATATTAATTCTGTTTATTGGGGAGGGTCATTCTTTTTTGCAGGTGCAGATGGAAATGTTATTTTAACATCGTCTAATGGTGATACGTGGGCAGCATCTCCTGGTCCTTTCGTGGGAAATGGTGCTAATGTGGTTGCAACTTTCTATGCAAATGGAAAACAATTAGTTGGAACATCTTTAGGGGATATTGCCAATTCATCAGGTGCGTTAAATTTTACTCTAAGAAGTAGTAATTTAAATTCATCTGTAACTTCATTCAGTTACAATAACTCTGTTTATGTTGCTGGTGGTAGTGCTGGTGATATTGTCAGTTCAACTGATACTAATATTTGGACTAGTAGATTGTTTATGGGTGGAGGAAGAAAAGTTTATCTTCAACCATATGGTAGTGGATTCATTGCTGTTATTGACAATCTTTCAAATAATGACGTTACTATTAAAACTTCAACTAATGGTCAAGTGTGGACTGATTTAGTTTTAAATCCAACAAATTTAACTTCTGTAAAAACATTTAAATATTCTTCTGCTACTCAAGCTTATATTATTATGGATAATAATGGTAATACATTAAGATCATCAAATGGTAAAGATTGGGCAATATTTAATCAACCTGTTTTTGAATTTGGAACTAGTTTAAGTGCAGAAAATTTAAATTTTGCTACTGTCGGTTCTACCGAATATTTCTTGGTAATGGGAACAAAAACTGTATCTGGTACACCTAATCCATATTTCGTAACATCAACATTTAATACTGCGACAAATCCACAATTAGAATCTAATAGAAATTATATTGTTGATACATCATATGGTTTAGTATCTGCTACTTTACCATCAAATCCTAATATTGGAGACATTATTAGATTTGCTGATGGAGCAAATACGTGGGCAACATCAAATGCAGTAATTAATGCTAATAATAAATCATTTTTAGTGAGCACTGGAGTAATTGATAATGCATTAATTCTCGATTATTCTGGTTTAAGTATTGATGTAGTATGGACAGGATCGTACTGGAGGGTCTACTAAAATGGCAATTAACTTAAGTAACTTAATAGGTTCAGGAGGTTCTAGTTCTTCAACCTCACTTTATGAATTTCATGGTTTAAAAAGAACTGCAGATGGAATGTTAGTTTATACATTAGAAGATACAAATTCTAATATAGTAATTGATGTTTTTAATGAACCCGTTCAAAATGTTTTTGCTTCCTTAAATGATGATTATGTTGATGCAGTTCCTGCAGGAAGACCAAGAAATAACATCAATGGATTGGGTGATTTAAATATTGCTAACGATAAATATCAACAGTATAGATTTGAAAATAAAAAAGTGAGATATTTTATTGACGATGATGGTTACATGGTCGCAAGACTAAACAATAATTATTCTTACACAGGTCCAAAATAATAGGAAACTAAAATGGCAGATTTCAGATTAGGTAGATTAAAATTTAATTGGAGAGGCAATTGGACTGCTACAACAGCCTATGAGATCGATGATATCGTGAAGTTTGGTGGTAACACATATGTTTGTGTTGTCAACCACACATCTGCCGCATCTGAAGCGGCATTTTATACAAATGATCTTGCGGCATCTCCAACAAGATGGAATGTTCATGTTCCTGGTTACGAAGTAAAAGGAAACTGGGCAGCAACCACATTTTACAAACTAAATGACCTCGTTACTTATGGCAACACCATTTATGTTTGTACAACAGAACACACTTCAGCAAGCACATTCGATGCTACTAAATTCTCAGTTTATCTCGATGGACTGAAGTTTGAAAATAACTGGAGTGATACAACCGAATATCAAAAAGGAGATATTGTTGCTTATGGTGGATATACTTATACCGCCAAAACAATCAATACTAATGTAGTTCCTTCTTCAAGTTCTGCTGATTGGGGTCTCCTAGTCACTGGACTATCCCCAGTGGGAGCATGGAGTGGAGCAACTGCATACAAGCCAGGTGATGTTGCCCAGTATGGTGGTAATCTTTATGTTGCTATTGCTGCTAATACTAACGTAAAACCTACATCAGATGTAACTAAGTGGGTATTCTTCCAAACTGGTCTTAAGTGGAGAGGCACATGGAGTGCGGTTACCGATTATAATGTCGGTGAAATCGTATTTAAGGGTGCTAGTGCTTGGATAAATATCCAAGAATACACCATTGCTAATGGTGGTGCAAGGGATCCTGAACAAGCACCTGCTTTCTGGGAACTATTTGCTCAAGGTGATAATACCACCAATGTTTCTGCTCAAATTGCTGCGGTTAAGGCGGCAGCTCTAACTTATTCGCTAACCTTCGGATTCTAATTTTAAAAGGAGAAATAAACTAAAATGGCAAGAAAATTAGCATTTGACTATACCTTTAATAAAGCTGCCCGTCAGGTCGTATTAAAGGGTAATGTCAACCCTAAGAGATTACTCTTAATCAATAACGCAACCGCTAACACTGTTATCTACAACGTTGGTGACTCTGCTCTTAAAGCAACCAACAATGTATATAATAAGCAACTGATACAACAACAATTACGCTAAACTATGATACCACTGGAATGAACGACTCTGATGTTCTTCAGATTTTTACTGAAGAAGATGGTGTTGAAATCAAACCAGTTGATACTCTTCTAGACCCAGTATCTAAGTTCCGCGTATCAGAACCAAATACTCTTATTGATACTGACTTTGAATATGGTCTACAAGCAACTAAGTGGGAAACTCTAGAGAGAGTTAATAACATTCCTGGATATTATTCAATCGCTGGAGATACTCCTCTCACTAACGTTGCAGATGTAACTACTAATGGTAGCAGAATCGTAACTGTAACCACAACTTCACCTCACGGATTAACTACAGGTATTCCTATTGATGTTCGTGGTCTTGATAGTGTTACTGCAGAAGGAACGTTCCTTGTACGTAAGACTACGGACTATACTTTTACATACGAAACCAGAACTGTACAACCTGGATCTCCAGCAGTTGCAGTAAGTATTAATACTGCATATGTAACTATTACTACTGGTCGTTTCTATGTTCAAGCACAAATTCCTCTAGATAATACTGCTTCAGTTGATGAAGGTCCAGTTGTAACTGATAATCAATCAGTTAGTACACTATCAGTAACTACTCCATATAAGCATGGATTTAAAGTTGGATCTCCATTCTATCTAACAAATACATTATCTAATAAAAAAATTAACTTTACTGCATCTAGAGTGCCACAAGGTAATGTAGATGATCAAGTTTCTTATGCATTAGATACAGGTACTTTCAACCAGTACGAACCTTTCCATGTAGGAACTTCTCTGAGAGTTATTGCTTCTAGTGCTATTAGCACTACTACTCACACTATTACCATGGAAAATCATGGTTTGGTTACTGGAGATCCTATTACTTTTGTTGGATCTTCTGGAACAGCTCCAAATATTAATAATCTTACTGGTGTTGTATCTCCATATTTTCCAGCTGGTCCTGGCACTTTAGGTTCTTGGAATAATGGAAACGGAACAGATATCTCGTACTTCTATTATGTTCGCGTAATTGACGCAGATACTTTTAGAATTACTTCCAACCCAAGAGATGCTGTTGATGGTGGTGCCTTAATTACATTCTCAAGTGCTGGTAGTGGAAACCATACTTTCTCTTTATTCAATAGCAGAGGATATGAGTTCCAAGCAAACGTTGCTAGTATTCAAACAGCAAGTGGTTATTCTGAAGTAAGAGTTGTATTGAACGGCAGAACAAATAAGCAACTTGGAATTTATCCAGAGCGTCAAATTACATTATCTGATACTGGAATTCCAACTCTAGATGGTTCATATGTAGTTAAGTCTGTGCCATCAACTGCTGGCGGAGCTCCTTTCCCAAATCAAAACTGGAGAGAATCTGATAGTTTCTTTATTATGGAAGGTCCAACGGATAGTTCCAACCGCGCTAATTTTGTAAACCAAACAACAAGTACAACATATAATTTATCATCAACTAGTGCAGCAACAAACACTCTCCTAAGAACGAAATCGTTTGAGAATACTTTCTCACCAACAATTTCTTCTATCTCTGCAGGTGGAGTAATTACTGTTCCAACTATGACAAATCTTGGAGATGGAGATCTACCAACTCGTGTAGGTTCTATCGTAAGATTTACTAATGCAGGAAGCTTGACTGCTAATGGAGCAAACCTCAATACTGCTTCGTTTAATGGTACTGTTTCTAGCAATATTTTAACTTTAACTTCTAATGTTACTGGTGTTCTACAAGTAGGGCAATCAATTTCTGGTGGTACATTACCAGCTGGAACATTCATTACTCAAATTAATGGATTAACAACTGGATCAACTATTGTATTGAATACAACGGCAACAATTGGTACTTCTACAACATTTAGTGTTTCTGGAATTGTCAACTTCTTTATTTCTAATGTATCTTCAACTTCCATCACATTATCATCAACTAATCCAGCAATAGCAACCACTGCAGTTACTATTGGAGGAACCATTGGTTCTGCCACAATTAAAGTGTTCCGCACTGGTGTTCGTATGCAAATGCATGACGGAGCAGTTTCTTGGCAAAACCACCTTCGTGTTGCTGTTCATGATTGGTGTTCGATCACAGGTAAAATGTTTACTCGTGAGTGTGTAAATGGTAATAGAATTTTTATCAGAAATCATGGTTTAAGCACTGGTACTCCTGTTATTTTTGTTGGTGCAGGTAATACTTGGACTACAGGAACAACACCACCTATTGAATCTGCTGCCCAATCTGTTATTTACTTTGTTGAAGCAAATAACAAAGATGAAATTACTCTACGTACAACTCAAACAACTGGTGGAGTTGGTCCATATGGATCTGTAGGTGCAGTGGCAGTTGATTTCCTGACAGCAAATACTTGGTCTGGTGGTGTTTATCAAATTCATCCTGGATTCACAATTAGTGATTTTACTGCTGGCGGCGCATACTCAACCGCTGGATCGGGTCGTGATAGAGCAATTGGCGCGTTCCAAAAATTCCCAGATTACCTAACAGAAAGAGCAGAAATTATTATCAAGAGAGGGGATGGTACAACTCTTCCTGGAGGTGTTTCGGAAACAGTTAGCACATATGGTACGTGGCAAAAATATTATGCAAGAACAATTGTTGCTACCGCTCCTAATACTAACCTAGCTGAATTTTCACTAACATTATCTGAAAATGGTTCTCCAGTACACTTTACATCGTCAGCAACTCCTGGTTCTGGTACTCGTTTTATTGCTTGTAGAATTAGTGAAAATCCATATTCCAATAGTTTCTATCTTCCAAATCATGGTGGTGTTTCTGGTAAGAGAACTGATTATCCTGGAACAAATGCAGTATTCCCAAATATTGATACGGCATATCTTTATAATGGATCTTCTACAGGTGCTCCTGTTAATCCATTATTTGATTACGTTACCGATATTACTGGAGTAAATTGGCCAAGAGTTAGTATGCTTCTATCGCAAGGTAGTGGAACTGCAAACACTCAAGTTAATAACTTGACAAACAGTTCTCGTTATTATATGGTTCCAATCTCAGATGATGTATTTAAACTACAAATATTTGATCCAGCCACTTTACCAACTGGTCAACCAACTGTACAAATTGGTATTAATGCTTCTGCTGCAAGAGCAACCACGTCAACGACTTCTCCTGGACCTCTTGGTACAATGGGTATGAAGTTTACAAGTAGTGCTGTTCCAAATGCAAATGGCAACAGAATTATTCTTCCAATTGAACAGCAAACATTGGTAGAAGGTGATATTGTTCGTTATGAATCTTTAGGTACTACTGATATTGGCAGTGCTTATACAGGCGCTCCAGGTTTAGTTAATGGAAACTTATATACCGTAAGAAATGTAAGTGATTTTGTTCCAATTACTACTAGTGTTTCTACTGCTAACGCAGATAGTGGAACTACAATTGGTACTAATGATGTTGAGCATGATGTAGATGCAACTGTTATCAAGTGTGATACTAACGTTGCGGGATATATTTCCGCTGGAAATACTATTTGGACTGGACCATATCATAATGAGAGAATGCTTGTTATTTCAACGACTGCTGATACTATCACAGTTCAAAGAGGATATGCTGGAACCACAGCAAAAACAATTCCTGCTGGTCTAATTCTTTACAAGATTCATGGTAGTTTCCAACTACAAATTAGAGATTTGGCAACTCCAAGAAGATTTACTGGTACATTTGGTACGGCAAGCACCAGCACAGAATATTGGAATATTAATAATCATGGTTTGAGAATTGGGGAGACGGTATTCATCACTGAAGTACCATCTGGAGGTTCTCCATCTATCACAAATACAATTACTAATACCACAATTACTACTGCTTCACCTGCAGCTGGTCCATTCTATGCGATTGTTATTGATGCCAACAACTTCCAGTTAGCACATTCTAGAGCTGCTGCTTTTGCTGGTTTCCCACTCAATATCACTTCAGCTGGTAGTTCTGGTAACTGGGGATTCACACAATACTATGATTCTGTTCCTCTGGCAACTACTGCTTCTGGCACACATAGTTTAGTCAATGTTTCTTCAACTGGTACAATTGATGGTGGATATGATGCTGCCACAATTCCATCCACAAGCAGAATGACATTCGCTCCAGGAATTAATATTTCTGGAAGAACATTTACGTTCAATCCTAAGAATGCTTGTGATTTAAGAACAGGAACATTCTTCTATCAAGATCATGGTCTAACAACTGGTACTAGAGTTGTATACAACAAAAATGGAAACGTTGCACTTGGTTTTGCTAATAACGTTCACCCACGTCAAGGATACAACGCTCTATATGATCTAAGTATTTCTTCTGTACAACCAAATACTCCTTCTGCTGGATTTGTAACTTATAATTATACCACAACTGGGTTAACATCTTCGCCATTTGATATTGTACCAAACCAAAGTGTTACCGTCAGTGGTGTTCAAGTAAGTGGAAACCCATCAAATGCTTATAACGGTACATTCAAGGTAGTATCTGCTTCTCTTGGGACTGTAGTTGTTGCTAACAGCTATGCTGCAACAGCAACTCCTGGTACTGGAAATGTAGCAGGAACTTACTACGTCATTCGTAGAAACCTCGATATGTTCCAACTAGCTTACACCAAAGCAGATGCTCTTGCTGGTAATGCTATTCAGAACTATTCTGTTCTTGGTGGAGATGGTGGTCACCAACTATCAACTCTACAAGTAACTGGAGAATCACTTGGTAATGGTCTTGCTACTATCGTTGCTAGAGACATTATTGTTAATGGTTCTTCTACTTCTGCCGTATTGGCAGCGTCTGATAGAATTGTGTTAAATGGTCATGGTTTCAACACTGGTGATAGAGTAATTTATCAGGTATGGGGTAACGGAAGACAAATTAATGGTCTTGTTTCAGGAAGACAGTATTTCGTCAATAACTCAGTAAACTCGGTAACTACTCGTGGTGGTGCTCCTAATGCTGGCGCACAACCAAACCAATTCTCACTTCATAATACATGGGTAGGTGCTTACACAAACACTGATCTTGTTGATATTCTTGGCGTTGGAACAAGCACACTTCACCAGTTCAAAGTTACAAACCCAACTCTAAGAGGTACTTCCTTTAAGGGTGATTGGAACTCTTCCGATACTTATTCATATGGTGACGTTGTTCTATTCCGTAACCTTTACTATATGTCAGTTATTGGTGCTACGGCTCCTGGTCAAACATCATTTGTTGGAAATACAGGAAACCAGCCAGTAGCAGATGCTGATGGTAGAGCAAATATTCAATGGATGCTTCTTCCTTCACTTCCTTCATATTCAACTAAGTTCTTAGCTCAATATAGAGGTGGAGATAGCATTAAATTGTCTGGCAAAATGCCAATTAAGACACTTTTATTCTCTGGTGTAGTTGGTCCATCAAATGCTCTAACCTCAACCAGCACTGGAGTATTCAATATTTCAAACCACGGATTATCAACTGGCGACGCTCTAATGTATAAGTTAGATGCTCAAGGTGGATATTATAACGTTGCTGCTGGTAACTGGTCAGAATACACTAGTTCTTTCTTACCACAAACTCCATATGGAGGATTAAATCCAAATCAAATTTATTATGTTAACGTAATTGATCCAAGCACCTTTACACTTCATACCAACCCACCAGGAGCATTCGTTGGTGGAGCGGAATCTGCAGTTACTTATAGTAGTGCTGGTACTGGAACTAACCATCGTTTTGAGAAGTATGAAGGATTTGTATTTGATATGCAAGTTCTTGCCATCAATAATGATTCGGATATGATTGTTAGCGATCCATATCCTACTCGTCAGATCGTCATCAATCCACAAACAACATTAGTCACCGTAAACGGATTAGCTACTCCTGTTGTTTCAACTGAAAGAGGTGAAATTTATATTCCCAATCATGGTTTAAACACTGGTGTCAAAGTTTATTATTCTGCTGGTTTTGGTATTGGTAATGTTATTAGCGGTCTAACTGAAGGTGCTACTTACTACGTTATTAAGATTAATGATGATGTAATCCGTCTTGCTAACTCATTAAGTAATGCATTAACGTTCCAGTTCCTTCCTTTAGCATCAACTGGTCAAGGTTTCAGTCACTACTTAGTTGCTGCCACATATTGCTCAAGTTCTTATATTCGTTATCAAAATACTAGTGCTTTGGCAAATGATTCGCTCACTGGTGCTAATGCAAACCTATATGCTTCACAAACTTCTGCTAATATTCGTGATGGTGTTCTTCAAGCAATTCCATTCATTTATGAAACTCAGATGTTTGTAAGACCAGATTGCTTAAATCTACATAGATCATTTGACGGTGGTGTTGAGATTTCTGCAGCAAAAGCTCCTGGCGTTAATATTGTAAGACAAACCAGAAGATACTTCCGTTATCAATCAGGTAAAGGTCTTCAGTATTCAACTGGTATTAACTTTAGTCCTTCAATTGAGGTTGCTAACATTACACATGATGGAACGGCATATGCGACCGTTACTTGCAGAAAACCACATAAATTGTCAAGTTCTAATAAAATTATCGTGGAAAGCGTTTCGGTAACTTCGGGAACCAATGCTCCATATGTGACTCCTTCTAATGGTCAATTCTTCACAGTATATGATACTCTAGATGAATTCAAATTCCGTTATGCAACTAATGGTATTCCAAGTGATTTAAATCCTGCTGGATTCCCTGCTCTATTCCTTTATGAATGGTCAGATGCTTCAATCCGTGCTGGTATGTTTGATGATGCTAATGGCATGTTCTTTGAATATGATGGTCAAAATCTATATTGTGTAAGAAGAAATTCAACTTCTCAAATGGCAGGAACTATTTCTTGTGCATTTAAGAGTAATGCGATTACAGGAACAGGAACTAGGTTTACTAAGCAATTGGTAGTTGGTGACTCTGTTATAATTCGTGGTATGTCTTATAAAGTAACGGCAGTTGATTCTGATACTTCAATCCATATTTCTCCATCGTATAGAGGAACTACAAGAAGTAAAATTGTTATGTGTAAGGTTCGTGATCTAAAAGTTCCACAATCACAATGGAATATTGATAAGTGTGATGGTAATGGCGTAACTGGATTTAATCTCGATATTCACCGTCAGCAAATGGCATACATGGATTACTCCTGGTATGGCGCTGGTAAGGTTCGTTTTGGATTTAAAGATCAAAATGGTATCGTAACTTATGTCCATGAGTTTGTCCACAACAACCACGAAAATGAAGCGTATCTCCGCTCGGGTAACCTACCTGCTCGTTATGAAATTATAAATGGCGATAACCCAACCTATGCTCCATCACTCTATCACTGGGGTGCTTCGGTAATCATGGATGGTAAGTTTGAGGATGACAAGGCATACCTCTTCACGGTTGCTTCTGGTTCTTCTGGTTCTGATACAATTTCAATTCCACAAACACTTGCTGGAACTGCAGTTCCTATTCTCTCTATTCGTCTTGCTCCTTCTGTCGATAGTTCACTTGTTGGTCCTATTGGAGAAAGAGATTTAGTTAATAGAATGATTCTGAAGATGAATTCTTGTGGTCTTGTTGTCGGTAACACCAACAGCAAGCCTGCATCGGTTCGTCTCATTCTGAATGGTAACCTATCACAGTCTGCATACTTCACCAACTACGGTGCTCCTTCACTATGTCAAATCATCAAGCACACTGGTGCATCAGCTGATACAGTAACTGGTGGTATCGCAATCTTTGAATTCCGTGCCGCTGTAAACTCACCAGTCGCACAAGATCTTGGCGAACTTGTTGAAATGGGTAACAGTATTCTCGGTGGTGATTATGTATTCCCCAACGGTCCTGATATTCTTACTCTTGCCGTTGTTCCTACGGATACCGCAGCACCAACTACAGTTACTGCACGTCTCACCTGGACTGAATCACAAGCCTGATTCATTTTCCACATACTTTTTGGAGGGGGGCAACCCCCTCTTTTTTTTATAAATATCAATAGGAAACTATTATGGACTGGTAAATGTCAGCATCAAAACCAGCGACAAGAACAGAATTAAAAGATTATTGTTTGCGTCAACTTGGTGCTCCTGTTCTTGAAATCAATGTTGATAATCAACAATTAGAAGATAGAATAGATGAAGCATTACAATTTTTCCAAGAACGTCATTTTGACGGTATGGATAAAATGTATCTTAAACATACATTAACGCAAACAGAAGTCAATAGATTTAAAAGTAATAACATTACACATACCTCATCCGAAGGTGATGTATGGACTGAACGTGGTAATTATTTGGATCTTCCAGATCACATCATTGGCGTAGAAAAAGTATTTGGTGTAACCTCAAGTAGTATTCGTGGCGATCTTTTTGGTATTGAATATCAGATTTTCTTGAATGACTTATATGCATTTGGTTCAATTGATATTCTAAACTATTACATGGTTAAGTCATATATCGAGACACTTGATATGGTACTTAATACTGGTGCTCTGATTCGTTTCAGATTTACCAAGAGAGATGGTCGTCTTTATATTGACTACGATCCCCAGATGCTCACAAAAGATAAGATTCTAATCATTGAATGTTATCGAGCACTTGACCCAACAGACCTCACAAAGATTTGGAATGACTTTTGGTTGAAGCGTTATACCACTGCTCTCTTCAAGCGTCAGTGGGGACAAAACTTAATCAAATTCAATAACGTTCAATTGCCTGGCGGTGTATCTCTCAATGGTCGCCAGATCTATGAAGATGCTCTTAGAGAATTAGAAGATATTGAATCTAAGATGCTCACAGATTACGAACTACCACCACTTGATGCAATCGGATAATGGCAAAAAGTCAATACTTTCCTCAGTATGGGGGAAGAACATCGGAACAAACATTAGTACAAGATCTTGTAGACGAACAGATTAAGCTGTTTGGTCAGGATGTTTATTATGTTCCAAAAACAATGTTGATTGATTCAACTATAGATGATGTTATTCTTCAAAAATATGAAGATAGCGTTATGATAGAAATGATGTTAATTAATGTAGAAGGATTTGGTGGGTCCAGTTCTGTTGCAATGTCTAAATTTGGTCTCACTCTAAGTGATGAAATTACATACGCAGTGTCTAAAAGACGTTGGATTGATTATGTAGAAACTCAAATTGATACAAGAATTCCCAATGTACCAAATGAAGGTGATCTAATTTATGTTCCAATGACTAAAAATTTATATGAAATTAAATATGTAGAAAGAGAAGTTCCATTCTATCAGTTAGGAAAAAATTATATTTTTTCCATGACATGCGAACTCATTCAAAATGCAGATAATTATTTCGACACTGGTAATCCAGAAATCGACACACTTACTCAAGAAGCACATGTGTTCCCAGTATACATGAAAACTGGTGGTACTGGTGCATATGTGGTTGGAGAAGAAGTAAGACAAACCTACACACCTGTTGGTGGCACTCCTGTAATTACAAAAGCAACAGTTGCAGATTGGAGTCCAACTACTCGCAAGTTAAGATTGACATATATAAATGGTGTATTACAACCAAATTTACCTTTAGTGGGTCAAGATGGTGGTGCCTCGTGGGTAGTAGATAATTTCTCTACAATTGATTTTGATATCGATAATTACGATAACGACAGTAACAAATACTACGAGACAACCGCTGATCCTATTCTTGATTTTACAGAGAAGAATCCATTTGGTGAGTATGGAAATATGGGAGGTTCATTCTAATGTTAGGCAATCGTCATTATTATCACGAGATAATTAAAAAAAATGTAAAGGCATTTGGTACTCTTTTCAACAATATTCAAATTGAAAAGAAAGATCCAGAAACAGGTGCTGTAATTCGTCAAGAGAAAGTAGCTCTTGCTTACGGACCCAAGAGTAAGTTTCTTGCTCGTCTTGATCAAGATCCAAGCACTGAGCGTAAGGTTAGTATCACAATGCCACGTATCTCATTTGAGATGACTGACATTACATATGATGCTTCCCGAAAAACATCACCTATTCAAAAATATTTAAAAAAAGACGACAACAATAGTGTCAAGGTTCAGTACATGCCTGTGCCTTACAATCTTCGTTTTGAATTAGGAATTCTTTCAAGAAATCAAGATGATGCTCTACAGATTCTTGAACAGATTCTACCATACTTTCAACCATCTTTCAATGTCACCATCAATCTCATTCCAGAGATGGATGAGAAGAAAGATTTACCAATCATTTTAAATGGTATTTCATATGAAGATGACTACGAAGATGATATGTTGAGAAGAAGAAGTATTACATATACTCTGGATTTTATTTTAAAAACATATCTGTATGGTCCTGTAAGTGATGCAGCAATTATTCGTAAAGCTACAGTATACGAATCTCTTGGTGATTACAATGAGCATCGCAGAAATCTTAGAATTGATGTCACTCCACGAGCATTAACAGATCAAGATGGAGACAATGATGTTGATGTAAATGATGATGCATTGTTAATGCCCGATGATGACTTTGGTTTCAATGAAGGAATTACACTACTATGAACGAGTTTGAAAAGAACATGGAAGATATCTTTGATATCGATGTTGCTCCCATAGAAAAAACAACTGAAATGATTACTCAAGCAAATAGCGAAATTACAATTGACGCTACCAAAGATTATGAATACACCAGAGCAGAATTATACACCCTCATCAGCAAGGGTCAGGAAGCGGTTCAGGGAGCGTTAGAGGTAGCGCAAGAGAGTGGGCACCCCAGAGCGTATGAAGTCGCTGTGAACGCTATGAAGCAGGTCTCAGACATGACTGATAAACTTATTGATCTTCAAAAGAAAATGAAAGATCTTGAGAAGGTTGATAAAAAATCTGCTGCTATTAATGGAAATGTAACCAACAATATGTTCTTTGGTACTACTGCTGATCTTCAATTATTGCTGAAGAAAGGAAAAGTAGAGGAAGAATAAATAGAAAATAAACGGTAAATAACAATGAGAGTTAAACTTTTAGGAACGGCAGTAACACTCACTACAACCCCAAATGTTGTTGGAGCAACAGCAGTGGATGTTTTAATCGTTCACGATGCTGGCGGAAATGCTGGCAGAACTATCACTTTGTATGAAAATGATGGAACTACTGTAGTTGGTTCTTTCTTCAGCAATCCTGGCTCAGAGATTGTTATTCATAAAAAAGCAAATCAAAAACTTGCAGTCGATACTGGTACAGATGTAAGAGCTACACCTATTGGTTATTTCTCATGAAAAAGAAAGTTCCCGCAGAAAAAGAAATCGCCAAAAAACATGGCGTCTCTGTTGATACAATTATTCGCCAAGCAGAGA
>Ga0222713_10003023_pt1 | contig 17604 bp, 18 predicted proteins | sample C33_649DmetaG_FD_165061 | JGI IMG/M metagenome (GOLD analysis project Ga0222713, IMG submission 165061) | Estuarine water microbial communities from San Francisco Bay, California, United States - C33_649D | ecosystem: Environmental > Aquatic > Marine > Unclassified | place: USA: California...
TTTAACACACGCTGTATAATGACCGCCGAGTACGCCTCCACTGTGGTTACAAACACCATACAATTCATAGATATATGATTTTTTCTTGTAACCAATAACATAATTTGATAAATCTAAATTGTCTAAAGGAAATGAAATTAATATTTGGTTCTTTTGATTTCTTGAATTAAACCTTTTAAAATCAATCGTTAATATATTTGGAAATGACCAAAACTGAATTCTTTTCTTGATATTTATTTTCTCTTTTGTCTCATCATTAAACCATGCATTTTCACCTTCTAATGTTTCGCCTTCTACATAGTGCTCAAAACAATCTATTAGTGTCGGATTTTTATTATTTTCTGGGATCGGTAAATCTATCATAAAATATGGCTCCGGTGTTATTTTAATTCTTTCTCCGGTTTCCAATTTACTGATTTCTGAAACATGTACTGCGTAAAACAAATTCCAAACTTCCGAATATTCCTTTGAGTACATATTTTTTACCATTTCGAAACACTTTACAGCTATTGTGTCTGTTTCATTTTCAACGGCTCCTGAAATTGTCATTTTGATTTCTCTCGAAAGTGAATTATGGAAACAATCTATTACAAATAATAGGAACTCTGGAAGATCATTTTGAGAATATCCAGTAAATAATTCCATATCTTTAATTTGAGCAAGTTTTTGAATTGTTTTAATAAATTTGCCTGGCGATACAATACAATTATTACTCCATAACAACTGTCTTAAATTATCCCATTCTAACAAAAGTGCTGAATCAGGTTTGTTTTTTAATTTTTTCTTAAAATGTTCCGCATTTAAAAATTCATTTAATTCGTATGTATGAGATAATATTTGCATACAAGAATTTACGAAACAAGTATTTCCGAGGTTTGATAAACCACTAAGACCTTTATTTTTATATTTTTCTATAAAACTCATTTACTAATTATAATTATTGTAATACATTTAAACAGATTTAATAATATATATTTATAAATATGAATAATATGAATAATATGAATAATATGAATATTTCAAATGAACACTTGTTATTGATAAATATTTTAAATACTATGTACAATGATAACAATAGACAAATACAAAATTTAAATGACCAGAATAATCAAATTATAAGTATTATAACTGATATTCTTCATGTACCCAATTCTTATAATAATCAAAATTCAAATCGTCGACAAAACAATCGTGAACAAAGTAATAGACAAAGTAATAGACAAAGTAATCGCAATAATAACTTGGGTAGTATATTTTTAAATAATAGGCAATATATTATTGACGATATTCAAAGACTCGATTTGCCATCTCCAAATTTAAGTGTAGCAGGAACGGGAATAGAAGGGAGACTTTGCGGTAATTATAGAGATGCTGCTGCAAGAGGAGCTGAGAGAGTAAACCATGAAAGACCCAACAATATTTTCTCAAATCTATTCCAAAATTTTTTTGACCCAGTTGTTATATACCCAACAGCTTCTCAAATTGAAGCTGCCACACGCCGCGTATTATATCAGGATATTACGACACCAATAAATAGCTCGTGTCCCATATCTATGGACAATTTTAATGATAATGAAACGGTTACAATTATAAGACAATGTGGTCATATTTTTAATAGTGATGAATTGACTACTTGGTTTCAGAGTAATTGTAGATGTCCTGTATGTAGATATGATATACGAAATTTTAATAGAAATACATCCTCTTTAAATAACCAAGAGAGAAATACTTCTATAAATGATCTTATACATGATACCTCAGGCAATATAATAGCTCATGAAGACGCGTCTGGTAATCCTATTCAATGGTAGATAAATATTATACTTTAGATATTTAATAAAATATTTATTAATTATATAAATGCCAAGAGGGAGAAAAAATATGAAGGGTGGAGAATGGACAGATTATTTTCACTGGACAGGTTGGGGAGATAGTAATGAAAATAGTAGCCAATACTCAACTGCTTATTCTATATTAGTATTATTTTTAATACTTGGTTCATTAGCATTTATACTTCCTTTAGTTGAAAAAGGTGGTGGAGGTGGAGGTGGAGGTAAAGCATAATGTAACCAATAAATAAATTTTTTATACCATAATGTGTGCCAATATATTTTTATAAAAACAATATAAAGATATACTACCAAATATAATTATAAAATGACTGTAAATAACAGAAGACAAGGAAATAAGTGGACTATTAATGAGCTCATCTCTTTACAACGAGAGTATGAGTTGTTGGAATTGACTGTACAGCAAATCGCCGAGAAGCACCAGAGAAGTGAGACTGCTATTCTTTATAAACTTGAGAGTGAGGGACTAATTGATTCTTGGAACAACGCTCGCGGTTTTGTTTCTGAGGATTACCAAAACAATTTTTCTTCTAATAAGGAACCAGTTAATTATGATGAAGCTGAAGATGTTGAAGAATGTTGTGGAGGTGACGATGAGGAGTATCAATTTGTTGAGGAGGCTGAGAGTGACGATGACGACATTTCTGAAGATGAGAGCGAGGTTGAGAAGTTGACTGAGCGTGTTTGGAGCCTTGAGACATCTGTTAGTGAGATTAGCTCGATGGTGAAAAATATTTATGGTATGTTGTCTGCTAAACAGAGTAATAAGAAACGCAAGCCTTTGCGCGCTACCTCTTCAGTTTAAATATTTATATCAAATAATAATGCGATTGAATAAAGAATTAATAAATCAATTATAAAAATTATTAAAAAATGATATACTTTTCTATGAGCAAAATGGCTAAATTCATTGTTTGGATATGTTTTATTCCATTTACTTTCTACTATTTTTAGTAATTCATAAGTTAAAAAACTTGCTATAAAAATTAGTGCGGTTCTTAACGCATTTAAAAAAAATTTAAAATGTATTATTTTATTTATCATATAATTATTAAAATAAAATAATATTTAATGCTTTCTTGATTTTCTTCCCTTTCGTTTCCTTATACTTCGTTTGTTAAAATGCTTTTTAGTTTTTCTTCTTTTACCTCCTTCAGGAGAATATAATGATGGTCTCTGATTCTGGTCTTCAGGCTGTTCCTGTGGTTGTACATATTCATTTTTTGGGTATGGATTACTAACCTCTGTAGGTCTTTCTTGTGCTTCTGCTTCATTATCATTATCACTTTGACCAACAGGCATATATTGATTGTTTTGTTGGATTGGATTAAAAACCTCTGTTGGTCGTTCTTCTGCTTGTAGTTTTTCAAGTTTTGGCTTAACTATAGCACAATTTGCTTTTTTTTCTGAAAAAGGATTCCATCTGGTCTTATTACACTCACACGTTTCAATATAACTTTGAATTTCCTCTTTTGTAGTGTATAATTCCGGTTTTTTACAATTAATAACCGCGTTCAACGTAATACCATTATCACCATCGGGTGTAAAAGTTGAGGTTATTAATTCTTTATTCATTTTAGCATCCATATTAGCTTTATTCTGCTCTTCGTTAAATTTTGAATCAAGTTGTTTACAATAAGGACTATTATTTTTTCTACCATACCAAGTTTTTGGACAACATTTTTGATACTCACTATGCATTTCAATAGATGTATTTAAATTAACTAAATTATTTGGGTCACAACCTTCATTATGTTTGTCATCAAAAAACCCGAAAAACCCACCTTTTCTACTTCTACTCCTTTTACTATTTCTTTTATTCCTTTTTACTGTTTTTTTATTAGGCATTTATATATTTATCAAATAAAAAAACATTATTTATAGTATTATTATTTTTATATTATTTTAATTTACCTTTACTTTTTGAAAAACTTTGTTACACTCTGATTACCAGCCTTCTCATTATTTGTTTCTCTTAAATATTCATCAAACAACAATACTTTCACTTCTTTATTTCGCATTTGTTCCAACTTATCGTCAAATTTCTCCGGATCCGTATTTTTACGCAACGCTTCCATGTCCTTCTTAAACTTACTGATTTTTGGCATTTTATTTTGCATAAGCCATATTTTCTCAAGCACTAAAGCAAATAATTGTTGTACAGGTTTCATAATTTGATTCGTAATATAAAATGAATAGTCTATTTTCAAATTGTGTTCCGTAATATATGTCGGTGTCTCTATTTTCTCACCTTGTAACGCCTTCTTATTTGTCGTATTAATATATACAAATGGTATTCTATCTCCTGAACTCGGTTTGTTACCAGGGTCTCGCGCTGTAATCCTATCTGCTAATACTTTATGAGCGATCGATTGTGGATTTTTATAACCTGAACGCAGTGATTTTGTAATAATAAGCTTATCCATTGGATACTTTTCATCTACTATATTTTGTAAACACGATTTTAAGAAATCGGTCGCTTCCTTGATATTTTGCTTTTTCATTAAAATATCAATAATACCACCATAAATATCTTTAACTATTGGCGCATTATCACGGCGTTTCAATACAATTCCCATTTCCTTACGCTTACATTTATTGGGGTCTTTTTCGTAAAGCATACCAACATATCGTTTCTTTGACAGCAAACAAAATGGCATAAATGTTTTCTCATACTCAAAATCGTGTGGTGATTTTAAGAATTTTGCCGATATATCGCCTACTTGCTGAGCTAATTCAATTGTAATTTCCAACGCTTTTTTACCACGAATAGGGTTACCATCTAAATCTTCCAAATTAAATGTATAAAATACTGAATCCGTGTCACCATATATGTATTCAGCGCGTGTTTTTACTTTTCCATAATTGGTTGTATCGCAAATATTATTTCCATAACATTCTTCAATCATTTTTTTACCATAGGTTAAAAGTAGACGACCTGTTGCCGTCGTACACGCAGCAATATCTTTTTCATAAAATGTGCTTGTTTTTGCGCCACATTGACCATAAAGGGAATTTGCAGTCACTTTATAACCCAATTGACGCTGGTCAAGAACATTTTTCATAAATTCGTCAGTTTGTTCAGGAATCAGTTTTCTGGTGTCTTTTCTTGCTTTTAACAGTTCTTTTAAAATAGATGGCATAATTGCTTCACCTTCACCAGCTTCAGTAGCATATGGTTGAGCAAATCTACAAATTTTATGACCTGCTTTTACTTTTTCTGCTGCCGATGTTGGCGTTTTTCTTATATACCTATATGTATCATAAGTACAATTCACATATTCGTATCCAGGTAAGTTATCATATACGTAATTACCTTCTTGATCTTTTTCACCCCATTCTTCTATTAAAACACCATCTAAATTATATTCTTTTGTCCAAACCTTACTATCGTGTGACAAATTTTCACTAATCATAGAACTTGGATACAGTGACGCATAATCATTGCAAGCAACCGGATTATCCAAATATAAATCACATTTGGGATCTAACACAATCGCGCCTTCATAACCTTCATCGAGTCCCCCTTTTTCTATTACAGGCATCAATGTGCGTTTTTCTCGACATTTCTTCGATACAAAACTTGTTAGCTTAATACCTTGACCTCGCATTACCAAGAAATTAATTGGTACACTACAAATTTTCGCCATCTCGATAAAACCAGTTAAAATATCGGATTTGTTGAACAAATAGTGGACCAGGTTACAATCCTGAATACAGTATTTCGCAATTATAGCTCTATCATCTGCCGAACCATTTGTCATTCTGAAAATATCCTTCGGTGTTACATCATCCTTTGCTAAACACCATCTTACCTTTTTACTTGTGTCTGGTTTAACAAGTCCTTCAATCTTGAATTTACCGTTTGGTTTATCTACATATGTTACTATAAATTTCGCACCATCATCATAATAATCTACGGAATGACCAATTTCTTCAAAATGCACAAAACTCCCAACAAGCAATCCAGTCATATTTCCAGTTTTAATTTCGGTTTCAGAAACTGTATGCTGTAAATCTTTTACAAAATCGCCGATAAAATTGCCGGCAACATAATCAAGTTTATAACTGGTTAGATTTGCTTCGCGTCTATAGAAATTGTATAAATCGACTTGAAGACGACCGTTCATTTTAATGAAATGTAAATCGTGTTGACCACTTGCGATTTGAATACTACTTTCCTCTATTTTATATCTACCAGTTTCATTGTCTTTAGTACCGCATATTTCATCTTTAACACGTGATAATTTTAAAAACTCATCAACACAACCAGTTTCTTCGGCGCGGTGAAACATAAACTGATAATCAAAACCAAATATATTGTAACCAATAATAATGTCCGGATTTTCACGTTGGACTAATTTTTGCCAAGCCATTAATACTTCTTTTTCTGTACTATATGACTCGACAATACTATTATCAATTGGTAATTCAGAGCAAGTATTCAAAACAATACAATGGTTTTTAAACGGTTCTTGTTCTCCGTAATTCATAAAGGTTGAACCAATAAAGGTACATTTATCGCCTTCCAATCTTGGGAAATTAGCATTTAATGAAATATTCAGTTCATTTAACTTACCTTCACGTTCAAACTTTTTATCGCATAAAATATCCACGATTGTTGCTTTTTTATCTGTATACGACTTTACAAATTTACCGTGATCAAATTCATCTTCATCTTCTCCGGCAGCCATTTTCTCAAAAAGACTTTCCAAAGTGTTAGCATCTGTGTATTCATTTGATTTAGCTAAATTTCGGACTTGTGATGACAACCATTTTTCACACATTTGTTCCAACTTTTCCCTCGATTCTGGCGCATTCTTTGGATAAACAATGTCAATATTTTCTATTTTATCGTAACCAAACGCGGTCATTATAATTTTTCGTAAAAGCGTTTTATAACCTTCGATATTTAAATCGGTTTTCATATTTTCAAAATATTCTATTATATTTGTTGCCAGCTTCTTGTAGGTCTTGATAGGAACTGGGAAATCACCGTGACTACTACTTGCTTCAATATCAAAACTCATTATTTTATACGGAACACGTGTTTCCTTATCATTTAAAGGTACAATATTTTTATAATTTATTATATATTCGAAATTACACGTGGATTTCTTTGTATCATCTCTAAGTTCTATGGTTTTCTTTTTTGGCAAAGCAATCCAACCAGAAGGACTCACATCTCTTATATGGAAGAAACGCAATAAAGGTGGGATATTAGCTTCGTATAATTTTATATTTGTGTTATTAAACTGGTAGCCTGCTTCTAATAAAGTGTGACCTTTATTGTAATCAGTATACCATAAATTTTTGACTTTATTAAATGCGCTTAAACTTGCAAACTCAAATTTGATAAATTTATGCTCCTTGCCTCCATCAAAACCGTATAGCTTTTTTCGCTTAATAATAATACACTCTGTAATTGATTTTTCGTAATATTTACCAATTTTGTCTTTAATATGTGATAGGAAATTATCCTTCATTTGAATAGTCCAGCTGTCATTTACAAGCACATAAAAGAATGGGCGATAATCTTCGGCAATAATAGAACAAGTTTCGCCCTTTTCATTAACTCCAAACATTTGGATTACAAATTTAGTTGAATCCTTGTATATATTTGTTTCTTCATCACTATTACTTGACTCATCAGAAGAAACCTTCTCATTATAAACATTAAAATCGAAAATTCTGAATATGTGTTCCATGGTTTAATTAAATATAGTAATTTATGTTTATTTCATTTATTTTTATTCAATTTTATTTAAATTTAATTTAATTTACTTTAATTATTAAATAAATATATATTAATGAAAACACATAAAAATCGCATTCTTAAAAATAAAACAAGAAAGTTTTTTTATAATCCAAATAATCCAGATAAATCATTTGATGTTTATATTGATAAAAATCCAAATGATACAATTCATATAAAATATACAACATTGGATGATGTTAAAAATACTATAAAGAAATTAGAGAGACTTTATAAAAATAAAAAATATACACATAAGCGTATATGGCAAGTCGGTATGATTATGAAGGTTAGATTAGAAGTTCTCAAGGATAAAAAACCAAAAGAATACAAATTATCTGAAAAATATTTTAAATTTTTAGGTGAGAGAACTAAATTAAAAAATAATGAACGATATAATTTTCACTTTAAATTATAATTATAAATATATAATATGAAAAATATAATATATTTTTATTTGTTTATAGCGATAATAGTTAGTTTTTTAATTATATATTACTTATATAATATAATGACTCAAAAACCAATCAGTGCAATTGCCGTTTTTACAGACGACAAAATTAAAGGTTATGTTAGGTTTACAGAAGTTTTAAAAACTAATAATATTGCGATTGAACTTAATATAGTTGGACTCAAAACTAATAGTCTTCATGGTTTTCATGTTCATGAAGCCGGAGATTTAACTGATAAATGTACCAGTATGTGTGCTCACTTTAATCCTTATAATAAAAAACATGGTTGTCCTGGCGCTAAAGAGAGACATGTCGGTGATTTAGGTAACATAGAAACAAATAATAAAGGTGAAGCAAAATATACGTTTTATGATGATGTTATTAAATTAAGAGGAACAAAGGCTAATATTATTGGAAGAGGTTTAATAATTCACGCAGACGAAGATGATTGTGGAAATGGTGGAAATGCTGAAAGTTTAAAAACTGGTAACGCCGGTAAACGTATTGCTTGTGCAGTAATAGGATATTCAAAAGAAAACTTTTAGATCTAATCTGTTTCATAATAAGCGGATATGAAAAATAAAATACACATTATTAATCCTACAAATGCTGAAATATATTTGATTTGTTTAATGCTTAACTTAAACCCAGCACCAACAACATATTTTGAACCAATATAACTTCCTACAATAATTGAGAATAATAAAATCCAACCCAATCTATAATTTATTTTTTTTGTTTTGTAAAATTCATAAATGGAGCCAATTGTATAGGGAAACAAATTTAAAAAAAGTATTGCACCCAGATTTGATCTGTAATCACCAATATTTAAATAATCCAATATTATTAAAAATACACCTACAGGTAAAATTCCTGTAATGCCTAAAAAAATACCAGATAATAATCCAAGAATTGCTTCAATAATGTATTGATTCATATATTATTGAATTATTATTATTTATTTTTAACGCTTTTTGCGAGAATATTTACAATATTGTTTTTGAGAGAAACCCTTGGGTCTATTACAATTAATACTTAGTTTATATTTTCTCGACCATTTACCTCCACTTTGTTTTGTTTTTCTATGTGTACGAGTTTTTTGGTGCGTTTCGGTTTTATTCAACTTAAAATTTATCCACATTACAAACGAATCAATTGTTCTATTCTTATATTCTTCACTTAATTTACAATCTTCAAAATCCTCGGTTATTTTACCATTTTTTCCAATAAATCTTATAGTAGGAAACCCTTTTGGCTCTGAACCCATATTTTTCACCTTACTAAGTAAATTTTTATCAATATCTACAACCAGTACATTTTCATTTTTTGTAATATCTTTCTTCAAAACGGTACTAATTTTTTTCCATTCAGGACGTGTAGCATTACAAGGACCACAACCTTCCATATAAATTAACGCAAATATATTTTTGCCAGTTCTTATAAATCTATTCAATATTTGAATCGGTGTTTCACCTGTTTCACCCTTTTTATTATAATTTTGAGTATCAATGTGTAAAAATACCATTATAATAAATAAACAGAAAATAATTTACTTTATAAAAAGTAAATATTATCCTTATTAAATATATATGACAGTATTATCTTTTTTATTTATATTAGTGTTTTTAATTGGATTATATTTTTACGCAAAATGTAGCGACCCTAATTATTATGAAGGTTTAACAAATAATAATAATAGCTCCAATACTGGTATAAGATGTCCTAATTTATTAATACAAAAAGGAGCAAGATTTTATTTGTATAACTCTAAAGTAGCAAATGTCCCTGGTGTTAACCCTGTTGAATTTGATAATTTAGAAGATTATACAGAGTTTTTAGATTGGCAACGAAGTCAAGGTATTCGATGTCCCGTATTATATTTACAAGAGACATATGACGCACAAGGCAACCCAGTTTATAAAGCGAGACCGAGTGTTTCAGAGCCACAGGCTGGACTACCTCCAAGCATTGCCAGTTCGACCGGTGATATCATTCAAGAGTCCACATTAGGAGATCCAAATGCTTTAGCATATCCAAATCCTACACTTTTGGTAGATGCCACCAGAAATGACCCGCCTTATAATAAAAACTCGTATCCGGCACACGACCAAACGTCATATTATATTGGAACTACGACACCTTTAGATGTAATGGATATGAGTCAAGAAAAATCAGGAGTAAGTCCAAATCCAATGGATCCAAATTGGGGCGGCACGGAATATACACAAAATTTAGTCGATCAAGGATATTATAAGGATAATGAAGTGTCTCTTTATGTTGATTAAAATATATTTGGTATATAATTAAATTATATCAAATATATATTTATTTACTCGAATCAATAAATTTCATAGTGCTATTTAAAGCTATTTTGGCTTGTTGCATTTGAGCTAATTGATTGATAGCTATTTGAGGATTGTTTAGGTTTACACTTAAAGCAGTTTGCAACATCATACTATTTAAATAATCGTCTAAATTTAAAACGGCATTTTCGTAATCTGTGCGGTATTTGGATATCAATAATTGGTCTTGTGATTTAATTACTGCTGATTTTAATTGAGCAGCATAAGTCGCGGCATTACCAGCAATACCATTTGAAGTAGATGATGTAGATGATGCTGGTGTAGTTGGGTTTCCTGAAGCGTCAGTGTCTGTAGTCATACCTTCTACATAACTTGAATTGTTTGTAAGCAAATTTCTAAATATTAAATAAGAAAAAATACATATTCCAATAAATATAAATAAGTTTGTTATTGTTGTATCCATATATACTATACCTTTATTTTTTCATTAAAAATTTAACAATATTAACCAATGAAGTCTTATTAATTTTTCTAGATTGTCCTTTTGAATTTTGATAACTAATATCCTTTAAACAATTGTCGTTTTGTTGTATTTCTTGAATTAAATTTGGTATTGTTTTGAATTTATCCATTATTGCGATTGCTGTTACTGAACTGATACCCGGAATTTGACAAAGCATTATCTCTGCTATGTTATCCGGTGTTATATTCTCCTTCTTGACTTTTTTAACAACACTTATATAATCTTTATCTGATTCCTTTTCTGAATTTTGTTCTACTATTGAATTTTGTTCTACTGTTGAATTTTGTTCTACTGTTGAATTTTGTTCTTCTAAATTATCCCCTACTTCTGCTAAATTCTTCTCTCCATTTTCATTTGTTATTACATTTGTTATTGTATTTACTTGTGGCTTATTTTCATAGTACGCCTTTTTATCTGATTTACTTAATTTGTTTGCTGTATTGCAAATAAATATTGCTGTTTCTTCCATCGATAACGTCCTCATAACTGAGAAACCCTTATAATAATTAAGAGAGAACATCGCTGAATACAGTGTTAGTTTTTCAATATTATTATCTTTGAATCGATTTGCTTTATTAACGTCACCTTCTATCAAGTAATAAATATTATGATTTGGATGATTCAAACCATTAAGCCTATATGATTGTTCTTCATATCTGCCATCTTTTATACTTGCCAACAAATCGTTCAAACACTTTCTCTCTATAATTAGTTTCTCATCATCATCATCATAAATAATTATATCTCCCAACGGCAAAGCGGCAGTTTCCACCTTTAATTGTTTGAAAGCAGGAATAAAAAGCACAAGGTTTTGTATTTGTTTTAACAAATCTTGCTCGCGGTTATCGACTTTAATTAACATTCGTAATTATATTTGCTAAATAGTTATTAAATTATTTTACGTAAATATTAATATTTTTTATTTAATTTTGTTAAATAAAAAATTCCTAAACTTTTTCTTTTTTTTAACCCATATTTCCACCGTGAGTGGCACGGTATCCGTAGGATTGAGTTTGGATAGTTCTGTTGGGGATACAGAAACGAGGGATTGTTTGAGGAGCTCCAATCAACATAGTATTACTACTTAAATACCAACCAACGCGAGGGGCGAGGCCCGCTTTTTTTGGGCCGCCGCAAATATTTGTTCTATTAACTAGTGACGATTGATTGCGTGCAGCACGGCTACCAGACATATACACCATTTTATATACTACAAAAATATTAAAATTTTTTATTTATAATAATTAAATTAGTCTAAATATTTAAATATAAATCCTCCAGCAGTTTTTCTACTATTTGTTAAAACTCCTCTAATATTTGATTTTCCTATATTCAATTCTTTTGACGCTTCTACAATAGAATTAAAATCCTTTACTTTATTCAATTCTAAATCATATTGGATAATTTTTCTTGTAAAATTATTTCCTAAACCTATTTTGATTTTATGAATTTGATTTTCTGTATTAGTTACCCACTCGAGATTTTCTACAAAATTATTTATTTTATTACCATCTATGTGATTAACTTGTTCTTTATTTTCTGTATTTTCAATAAATGCTAAAGCAACTAATCTATGTAAAGCGTAAGTTTTATTATAAATATATACTCTTATATATCCATTTTCATTAACTTTATAGTTATCCATAATTATTCCTGAACTATTCTTAAATCTGCCTAAATTAGAAACAAAATACACTTTATCTGATATATCATCATTTTCTAAAATAACTTGTTTCCAAATTTCATTTTCTAAATCATCATTTGTATTTTCATATTTCCATTTAAATTTATACGCTAATTTTGATAATCCATTTAAACAATTACCTATAGCATTACGGCCATTGTGAATTGTTTTTGTATATTCATTATTAAATGCCCATATTCCTGCTTCTTCTATTGAATTATATTTTTCCAATATTTCATTGTCATCTTTATTTAAACGTAAAATGTGTTTATTTTTATTATTCGTAATTTTTATTCCTTGACATCTATGAATATTATTTTCTTGTCGTGTCATCCACTCAAGATTAACAATATTGTTATTTAATTTATTTTTATCTTTATGATTTACTTCGGGTTTATTTTCAATATTTTCAATAAACTCTGCCGCTACTAATCTATGAACTTTACGTGTTTTATAATTATTCTCATTTGTTAAAGTAATATTATAATATCCTCCTTTGTTACATAATTTCAGCATTTTACTGGTTTTAATATTCATTACATTTCCAAAACTACTTACGCTGTAATTTGGAAAATCACTTATTTGACGCCATTCTTCCATTCTATAATATACCATATCAGTATCCCTTTAAATCATATAATAAATAATCTTAATTAAACATAGTAATTATTTCGATATCAAAATCTTCTAAAAAATCTTGTCCCCATTCTTCCTTTGGCATATTTTTATAATGCTCTATATATTCTTCTGCGGTAAAAGTATGTTCGTCCGTAAATAGCGTCATATTGTATTTCTTTTTCGGGTTATTATGTAGTCTGTACTGTTTCACAATTTTGCTCACCGTGTCAAAAATATTATCGATACACGCTTCTAACATTGGTTGCATTATCGTTTCAGGGTCATCACCATTTTTGTATTCAATTAAATATAAGCAACTTTTCATTCTTGACATTTGTATTAATTAACATATGAAATAATCCTTAAATTGGTTTTTTAAATTAAAATAAAAATATATAAAAAATGTATTAAAAACAACTACATATATTATGTTATAAGATGACCGATAACAAAGATATTATGCGTGATGATGACGTTATTAAAACCGACGAAGGTTTAATATTTAATCCTTATAATTCATTAAATATTAAGATTACATTGAATGAAGTTCAATCTATTCTTTCTAGATACAATATTCCTCCTACTATCAATAATATAGCCTTATATGAGCGTGCTTTTGTACACCGATCTTATACAAAGCGCCCTGCGTTTGAAAACCTCCAACAAAAAATCACCATTGTCGAAAGACCGACTGACTGTATGCCTCTCAGTAGTAAATCCAATGAGCGTCTCGAGTTTTTAGGTGACGGTGTCTTGGAATGCGTGACAAAATATTATTTATATCGAAGATTTCCCAAAGCAGATGAGGGTTTCATGACTGAAAAAAAGATTGCAATTGTTAAAAATGAAGCCATCGGTAAAATCGCACTGGAAATGGGTTTGCATAAATGGCTTATTTTATCCAAACACGCAGAGGAGAAAAAAATCCGCACTAATTTGAAAAAACTTGGCTGTTTGTTCGAGTCCTTTATTGGTGCGCTCTTTTTGGATTTTAACAAGATGACGGTTAAGGACGAGGAAAATTGGTTTCAAAATATGTTTGTCACCGGTCCTGGTTTCCAAATGGCACAGAAATTTATTGAAAATGTATTTGAAAAACATATAGACTGGATTGCTCTCATTCAGAATGACGATAATTATAAAAATATACTACAGGTTAAAATCCAAAAGGAATTCAAAGTTACGCCGCATTATTTAGAAATTGAGCACGATATGGAATTGGGATATAAAATGGGAGTCTACTTATGTTTGGGTCAACAAATCCATACAGTGTCTCATAGTGACGCCGTTGATATCTCGTTTTTCAAGACTTTCAAATCGATTCAGGATTTTGTTACAGAAAATGGAAAAGCATTTATATTTATGGGAGAAGGACAGCACAAGATCAAACGCAAGGCTGAGCAAATAGCTTGTAATGAGGCACTTACGTTTTTAAAGATTGACGATGTTGTCGAAGAGTAAATTTTCCTTTTTTAGTTTTTTTACCTTTTTTAGTTTTTTTATTTCTCTTTCTATTTCTTTTTATGTTTGAACCTCCATTTGGATTTGTATATTCACTAATAAAATAAATACTCGACACAATGTTTAAGTTCTGAATACCTATTTTATTTTTAGTATCATCTAAAGAAATGATTCTATCATTTCCATCCATTTCTATTTTATCAAGGTCATCATTTTGTTTATACAATTCAAAATTATATTTGTGTTTTCCTGAACCAGACGGTGGCGACGGACCTTTATATGATAATAGTGTTGTTCCTGCATTTAAATCACCTATTCTTAAACTATTACCTGGTATATTTATTACTAACCAGTGGTTATGATTTCCAGAAGGAGATACAGCTTTTGAGTCATACATTATAAGCGTATATTTATCATTTGTATCTCTTGTATTATAATTTATAATTGGTTTTTTTGATGTTTGTAATGGAGTTAAAAAAATACCATTACTAATTTTGATATCACCATATTTAACAATAATATCCGAGTTCATATAATTAATAAAGAAAAGATATAATATTATTTTCAATACATAAAATTCGAAAAATTTATATATTGAAATTATATAGTAATGAATCCTTTAGAAGCATTAAAACAAAAATTAAGGGTTAAACCAGTCGTTGAAGAAAAAGAAAGGGTTGCTGTTGTTATTAAAGGAGAACAAAGGAAAACGGCTGAATCTAAAAAAAAAGTAGAAAAAGCAAAAAAAGAAGTTGCGAGAGAAGAATTAGAAGAGTTTGTGCCTGAAGTTGAAGAAGAAGTGACAGAGGTAGATATTGTTAAGGCGCCTTTAACTGCTGTAAAAGGACCTATAATAGTTGACCAAACAGACAAGGGTTTTGACCGAGCTACTTTAATGGAAAAATTAAAAGCAAGTAAAATGTCAAAGGTATCAATTAAGCCTTTAATAGAAGAAGTAGAAGAAAGTAAAACCGTTGAACCTGTATTGCCAAAGCAAGTAAAACGCGCCAAAAAGGTTAAATTACCTTTGATAATAGAAGGCGAAGAAGGTGATGTAGAAGAGGTTCCGAAAAAGAATAAACTTATTATTGAAGGTGAAGAAGGCGAAATAGGCGAAGTACAAGAATTCGTTCCTGTTGAAAAACCCAAGAAGATTGGTAGACAAACGAAAAAGGTTCAAAAGGGGATTGCTGTTTTAGGAGCAGAAACTGTTCTTGATTTAGGAGACGAAACTATTACAAGACGTTTACCTAAGAAATTACCTCCTATAATTATTAAAGTTCCCAGCTACTACATGAATAATAGAGAGATATTTATTAATTTTATTAATTCACTTTTTGAACCTTATCGCCAAGAATTACAAAGTGATAAAGCAAATATTTCTTGCGATGATATTGGTAATACCAGTTCTGATTTCTCTCTATTAACTCATCAAAAGATCGTTCGTGACTATATGAACTTATACACACCTTATAGAGGACTACTTTTATATCACGGTTTGGGATCCGGTAAAACTTGTACATCTATTGCCATTGCCGAAGGTATGAAAGACGCAAAACGCGTTATTATTATGACACCTGCTTCTTTGCGTGCCAACTATATTGAAGAACTTAAAAAATGCGGTGACTTATTATACAAGCGAAACCAATTTTGGGAATGGATATCAACCGATGCGAATCCCGAAGCTGCCGAACCAATGTCTGCTATTCTAAACTTACCATTAGAATTTATCAGACGACATCGTGGCGCGTGGTTTATTAATATAACGAAAAAGTCTAATTATGAAGATTTAAGTGACGTTGATAAAATAACATTGGAAGCACAATTGAATGAAATGATTAAAAGTAAATACACATTTATTAATTATAATGGGTTAAGAGCAAAAAAATTACAAGAACTTACGGCAAATTTTACTCGCAATCTTTTTGACGACACTGTTGTTGTTATAGATGAAGCACACAATTTGATAAGTCGTATTGTTAACAAGATTAAAAAGGAAAAAGTTATTCCGGAAAATAAGAAAGGAGAAAAGGAGCATCTGCCATTGAATTTATCAACCAAATTATATGAGCTTTTAATGAGCGCCAGAAATGCTCGTATTGTTCTCTTAACCGGAACACCTGTTATTAATTATCCTAACGAATTTGGAATACTTTTTAATATTTTAAGAGGCTATATTAAAACTTGGAAGATAACAATTAATGTCCAAGAAAGTAAGCAAAAAAATAAAAGTGTTAAAATTGACAAGAATGCTCTTCAAGAAATGTTGTTAGGTGTCAAATCATTGGATTATTTGGATTATTCACCTTCGAGTAATATATTGACTATTACAAGAAACCCATTTGGGTTTTCAAATAAAATTAAAGTAGAAACCGGTTATCAAGGTGTGACAAATGTCAAGAAATTGGAAAATGGCGAAACAGGAATTGATACTGAGTATTTAAGTGATGATGATTTTGAGAGAAGAATTATCAGTATTTTAGATAGAAATGGTATTACTGTTGTTCCCCAAGGAATAGATATTAAAAATAAGAAAGCATTACCTGATACATTTGATTTGTTTGAAGGTCAGTATATTGACTCAGAAACAAAAAAAATCAAGAATATCGACGCTCTTAAAAGACGTATTGTTGGTTTATCATCCTATTTCAGAAGTGCTCAGGAGAATTTATTGCCAAGATACAATAAAACATTGGGTGTTGATTACCATATTGTAAGAATACCAATGAGTAATTTCCAGTTTGGTATTTATGAAACGGCTCGTCGAAAAGAGAGAGAATCAGAGAAAATAAAGCCCAAACAAACTATTGGTGAAATATATGAAGATTCATCATCAACATATCGTATTTTTTCGCGTCTATATTGTAATTTTGTTATGCCTGACAGACCAATTCCTGAAAGAAATAAAATACTAAAAACAGAAGACGAAGCAGATAAAAAATTTGAAGCTCAATTAAA
>Ga0222713_10003024_pt1 | contig 17602 bp, 15 predicted proteins | sample C33_649DmetaG_FD_165061 | JGI IMG/M metagenome (GOLD analysis project Ga0222713, IMG submission 165061) | Estuarine water microbial communities from San Francisco Bay, California, United States - C33_649D | ecosystem: Environmental > Aquatic > Marine > Unclassified | place: USA: California...
ATTTCAGTTAAACCATCTAAAAATCTAGCATTTAAAATTTCAAATGCTTCTTTAGCAGTTTTTTCATTGATTTTTGCCAATTCAGCTACGTTAGCTTGAGCTTCTACGATAGCAGATTTGATTAAATCAACTGATTTAGCTACTGATTCTTGAGCATTTCCTTTAGCGATTTCAGAAGTTGCATCTTTTGCACTTGAAATTGCATTATTTAGGATTTCTACTTGTTTTTTTGAAAATGAATTCACACCTTCAAAAGCTGCTTTAGAAGCACTAGCAAAAGCTTCCATAGTTTTTTTCTGAGAGTTAATTAAAGCTTCAGAATTAACGTCTAAAGAAGGCATTTTAGCTGCTGATAACATTTTTTGAAAATCAAAGATTTCAAAAAGGTTTGTGTTTGTATTGAACATATTTACTCCTGTTTTATTTAAAGTTGACGTCTATATATGTTGCGATGCAATATAATGCAATAGGTATTTTTCAATAAAATAATAAAGTATTGAATTTAAATGATTCTTTTTTATTGCATAGCAATATATTTATATTGCCTTGCAATATCTAATATTGCATAAGCCACATATTAATAAGATAATAAAATATAAAAATGAGCGATAACAAATCAAAAAAAAACAAAATCACTGCAAAAGCTAGCCTTAAATCAGACGATAAAAACAAAATTGAAACTAGTAAAACTGAAGTAGAGTCGAATCAAAAAAACGTAAATTCAAATTCTAATAATACAAATAGCAAAGCAACCAACAATCAAAGTAAAGAAGAGGCTACAAGCAATATGCAATATCCAGACTTAACACAATTTAACGAGATCTTTCAGAATAATATAAAAATTTATAACAATTTAATTTCATCAAATTTTTCTAACTTTGGAAAAGGTTCTAAGGATTCTGCCAAAACAGCTGGTGGAGAATTTGGAATCCAAGATTTATTAAAGTCAATTAATCCGACTACAAGTAAAATTATGGAGAGTTTAGAAAAATTTACTAGTGAAATTGGAAAAAATCCAACTGTATATTATGACAATATAGGAAAATGGTTAACTCAATTAACAGCTTTAAATTTTTACTTTGTATCAAGACTGTCAAATCAAAACGCTACACCCCCAATCAAAGAAGACAAAACGGACAAAAGATTTTCATCGAATGAATGGCAACAAAATTTATTTTTTGATTTTATCAAACAATTTTATTTAATTACATCTCAAATGCTAGATAATCTGGTTGAGTCTGTTCAGTTTCCAGATCCTAAGCAAAAAGCTTTAATGCAATTTTATATTAAACAATTAAATATGGCTATGTCCCCAAGTAATTTTGTTTTCACCAATCCAGATGTAATGCTAGCAACATTTAAGGAGAATGGTGAAAATCTGGTACGAGGATATAATAATTTTAGAGAGGATTACTTAAAGCATCCAAATAAATTTTTTATATCTCAAACAAAATTTTCTGATTTCAAAGTGGGAGAAAATTTAGCAACTACGCCTGGAAAAGTAATTTTTAAAAATGAAGTATTTGAGTTAATTCATTACAAACCAGAAACAGAAACGCAATTTGAAAAACCATTACTTATTGTCCCCCCGTTTATAAATAAATTTTACATCATGGATTTAAATGAAAAAAAATCAATGATGAAATATTTAGTTGAAAATAAAATGAATACATTTTTAATCTCATGGAAAAATCCAAGTATTGAGAGTAAAAATTTTGGTTTTGAAGAATATATTGATAATGGAGTTTTAAAAGCAATTGAAGTTGCTTGTGAAGAGACAGGATCTAAAGAAATTAATTTAGCTTCTTACTGTGTAGGTGGAACTTTAGTTGCAATGGTACTTGCTTACTTAGAGCAAAAACCAATTCCATATAAAATCAATTCATCAACTTTTTTTGCAAGCCTAATTGATTTTGCAGAGCCAGGTGATCTTGGTATTTTTATTACCGATGAACAAATTAAAGCAATTGAAGATCAAATGAATAGCGTTGGATATTTTGATGGAAAAAATATGGCTGCAGCATTCAATTTTTTAAGACCTGGTGACCTGTACTGGAATTATGTGGTTAATAACTACCTACTTGGAAATCAGCCTACAGCTTTTGATATGCTGTATTGGAATAGCGATTCAACAAGGCTACCGGCAAAACTTCATAGCGATTACTTACGATCCATGTATTTACACAATAAAATCGTGAAAAAAGAATACAAATTCAAAGATTTGATTTTAGACCTGAGCAAAATCAAAACTCCTATGTTTCATGTTGCAACGACTGAAGATCATATTGCTCCATGGAAATCGGTATTTTCAGGACTAAAAAATTATAGCAATCAATGCAAATTTATTTTGGCTAACTCTGGTCACATTGCAGGAATTATTCAGGGCAAGGATGCTAAGCCTGGTAAACAATATTTCTATGATAATGAAAAAATCACCGTCCAATCTCCTCCAACTGATTGGCTGGATAGCGCGTCAAAAAAAGATGGATCATGGTGGCCTCAATGGATTAGCTGGTTAGAACAATTCTCAGGTAAAAATAAAAAAATTAATGAAATTAATTTAAATAAATTTAAAGAATTGTATCCTGCACCAGGAAAATATGTGGTTGAGCAATAATCATGATCGCAATTAAAAAATATTCTAATCGAAGGTTATATAATACGGAAACTAGCTCTTATATTACACAAGATGACATTGTAAATTTAATCAAAGAAAAAACTCCATTTCAAATCACAGATGTAGATACTAAAAAAGATATTACTTCATCAATTTTAATGCAAATTCTTTTAGAGAAACAAACAGCTGGAACTAATTTAATACCTGAAGAATTTCTTAAACAAATTATTATTTTTAATGAAAATAATCAATCAGCCGATATGTTTGGTTTTTTGAGCAATGTTTTAAATTTTGCTAATTCTAAAAATATATTTACTGAGGGATTTGGTGGAATGATGAAATTTAATCCTTTTGATTTTCAAAAGTTTTTTGAATTTCCAATGTCTCAAAGTTCAAGCAACAAGCCAAAAGAAAATATCCCGAGTGGTAAAAAAGAAGAGACGACTGATATCAATGCTCTTTCTAAACAGCTACAAGAATTACAATCGCAAATTGAGAAAATGAAAAAAGCTAATTAAACAATAAAGGCTTACCAAACTTTTCTTCTACTAATTGCTCATCCCAAACGCAAACATTACCATTAACAATGGTTCCATGCAGTGTAGCCATTACTTTCCATCCATCATAAGGAGTCCACTTGCAATTACTAGCGATCCAATCATTGGTAATGGTGAATTCTTTATTCATATTCATAATAGTCAAATCTGCAAAATATCCTTCTTTAATATAACCTCTTTGTTTTATCCCAAATAATTTACAAGGATTTTCTGAAAGCAAACTAATTACTTTTTCCAGCTTTATTTTCCCTTCTCTAAAATGTTTTAACATTAAAAGAAAAATAGTTTGAACTCCTGGCATTCCAGATGGACTAGCTGGATAAGCCTGCATTTTTTGCTCCTTTGTATGAGGAGCATGATCAGAGCCAATAACATCAACGGTTCCATCCAAAACCCCCTTCCAAATACCTTCCATGTGTTGCTTTTCTCTTACAGGAGGATTCATTTGTACAAAAGTTCCCTTTTCATCATAACAATCCGGTGCAAATAAACTAAGATGATTAGGTGTTGTTTCAACGCTTACAATATCTTTATAATCCCTCAAAAAATCTATCTCATCTTTAGTAGAAACATGAAGAACATGAATTCTTTTATTCAATGATTTAGCAAATTTAGCCACTTTGATCGTTGAAGTCATTGCTGTTTCAACATTTCTCCAAACATAGTGAGACCTTACATCGCCATTAATGATTTTATCTTTCCTCGCATTAAGCAAATTCTCATCTTCGGAATGAATAGAGACAATTCTTGGTGCGTTTTTAATGACCTGCTCAATATATTTATCATCTTTTACAAGCAAGTTACCCGTCGACGATCCTATGAACATTTTAATTCCACAACAACCCTCTAAATCTTTAGTAACTTCCAAAGAAGAAGAATTATTTTCAGTTGCACCATAATAAAAAGCATAATTGCTATACATTCTTCCTTTTGCCCTATCTAATTTATCTTGAAACCGCTCAGGACTATCTGTGGGAGGTGAAGTGTTTGGCATTTCAAATACAGAAGTTACGCCCCCTAAAACTGCAGCTTTACTTCCGCTTTCTAGCGTTTCTTTATTAGGATCCCCAGGTTCTCTAAAATGAACCTGTGTATCAATCATACCAGGAAATACGGTTAATCCTTTAGCATCCAAAATTTGATCAGAAGTCTCTACAATATTCTTTGAAATCTTACTAATTACATTACCTTTAATGGCAATATCCGTAGATATTAAAGATCCATCTACATAACATTCGGCATTTTTGATAATTAAAGTATATTTATTTGACATTATGAATAACAAATTAATATACAAAAATAATTGAAATGAACAGTAATTTTGCAATCAACTTAGATCACAAAGACATCATTTCAATTTCAGGGGAAGATTCATTAAATTTTTTGCAGAATATAATTTCAAATGATGTCAACTTGATTACTAAAGACAAATCTATTTACTCTTGCCTGTTATCGCCTCAAGGAAAATTTTTGTATGACTTCATGATTTGCAAAGCCCCTAATGATCACCTGTTATTGCAATGTAATAAAGAAATAAGTGATGATTTTATCAATAAATTAAAAATATACAGATTAAGATCTAAAGTAGAAATTAATAAAACAGAAGAATATCAATCATTTTTTTTCAATGTGGCCAACGAGGTAATTAATACTTCTTTTAACAAAATCAAAGGATCTACCATTCAAAATAATTATGGATTATTTTTTAATGATCCAAGATTGGATGATTTTGGTATTCATGGAATAATTTATACAACCAAAGTAAAAAATTTAATTAAAGATTTAAATTTAAAACTTTTAGATATAAATATTTTTAAAAATCTTTGTCATAACACAGGTCTAATAGATTTTGTTCCCTCACAAGCTCTTTCTAATTATTTTTCTTTAGAGCTCAATTTAAAAGAATTGGAAGGATTGAGTTTTAAAAAAGGATGTTTTGTCGGACAAGAAAATACTGCAAGAATGAATTTAAAAAACAAAGTGAGAAGAAGAATTCTACCTTTTCAATTAATTGATGGATCAGTAGAAATCAATCAAGAAATTCATCACAACAATAATGTAATTGGCTCTATTCTTTCCCTAGATCCAAATTTTGCAATAATTAAAATTGAAGAAACAAATAATTTATTCAATCTTTCGATACCATTAGAAAAAGCGACAATAAAAATTATAAAGCCTTTTTGGCTTACTATTTAATAGTTACTTAGACTCTTGCTCATCTAACACTTTTTTAGCCACTCTAAAACATTCCACTGCTTGAGGTACACCACAGTAAATAGCAATAATATGCAAAATAGACTGTAGCTCTTTTTTGCTTACTCCATTTCTAAATGCACCTTTACAATGCAATTCCCACTCATGCATTTTACCAAGACCAGCAAGCATGGTTAAATTCAGCATTGATCTAGTTTTGACATCAATCGTTTCATCTCCCCAGCCAAAACCCCAGCACCAGGCTGTCATCTCTTGCTGGAAAGGTAAACTAAAATCATCGGCGTTATCAAGTAAATTTTTTACATACTCTTCACCCATAGTTTTTTTTCTTTTTTCCAAACCTTTTTTGAATAAATTTTCATCCATACTAGCTCTCCTTGGTTAATAAAATTACATCCACTTCATGTTAATATTTTTAGTTTTTGTGTAACTCTTTAGTTCATCAAAACATTCCTCCACACCAAGACCGCTTAATTTCCAACCTCCATAAGGAGCGCCGGCATATCTTCCTGCAGCATTAATCCAAACATAACCACATTGAATATCTTCAGCTGTTTTCATGGCATTAGTTAATGAATTAGTGACAATCCCCGCAGTTAATCCATACTCAGTAGCATTAGCGATATTCATCATTTCATCATAACTATCCCAGGTCATCACTGAAATAACAGGGCCAAAAATCTCCTCGTTGGCAATTTTCATGGTTGATTTAACGTTTGAAAAAATAGTTGGGTTAATAAAAAATCCATTTTTTAATTCATCTGATTTAGGGCTGTCGCCTCCTAATTCTAATTTTGCTCCTTCTGAAATACCTGATTGAATATATTTATTTACACTTTCGTATTGTTTTTTAGAAACCACTGGACCAACGACATTGCTCTCTATCCATGGCAATCCTACGGTAATCTTTTTTACTTGAGAAATAAGAGTAGCTAAATATTTATCATGTAGTTTTTTATGGACCAAAATTCTTGAAGGTGAGCTACAAGACTCTCCTTTCGTATCAAATCTCATTCCCTTGATAGTTAAATCAACCGCAAAATCTATATCGGCATCTTCAAATACAATTAGAGGATTTTTTCCTCCAAGTTCTAAAGAAATATTTTTTAATAATGGAGCAGCGTCTTTTGCAATAGCAATTCCTGTTTGAACAGAAGAAATAACTGCAATTCTTTTAATCAAAGGATGCTTCACTAACCACGATCCTGAATCGGCTCCTCCTGTGACTACATTAATAAGGCCATCAGGAAAAAGTCCATCTAATAATTCACAAAAACGCAAAGAAGAAATAGGAGCTTGTTCAGAATTTTTGATGATAACTGAATTTCCCATTAAAATTGGAGCTGCTAATTTTTCAGCGCACCATCTAAAGGGTCTATTAAAAGAATTGATTTTTAATACAACTCCGTACGGTTGTTGTCTTGAATAATTTAAATGATTACTTTCCATGGAAAAAGTTTCACCCTTTACTTCTCTAACCAATCCTGCAAAATACTTCATATGCTCAACTGCTTGCATCACATCTTTTCTTGCAAAAGTAATCGCGTTACCAGCATTGTAAGTATCCATTTGTGCAAACGATTCTGCCTTTTCTACAATTCGCGAGCAAAGCTTCAACATTAGATCTGCACGTTCTTTTAAAGAAACTTTAGACCAAATTTTTTGAGCTTTTGATCCTGATTGAACAGCAAGCTCAAGCTCTTCTTTAGAAGAAAGAGGAACATCAGCTAATTTTTCATTTAGAGAAGGATTAATAACTGCATATGTTGATGAAGCATTATGCCATTGGCCATTAACGTATGTTCCTTTGATTTTAAACAAATCCTGCTTCATAACTAAATCTAAACCTTCTCTTTAAATAAATCTAACTTATTTTGGTGCGGCCAGAGAGACTTGAACTCTCACAGGCTAGGCCCACACGGCCCTCAACCGTGCCTGTCTACCAATTCCAGCATGGCCGCTAATAATAATTTTTGTTATATTAATTAATATAAATGTGACAATAATACAGTAATAATTATAACTATTCTGATATTATTTAATTTATGAATAATCAAATTTCATTTTCTGAAGAAGTTAAATCAGGAACAGCACGGATATACCAGAAGCTTAAAAATTCAATTCCTGACATAGAATGGCCTTTGATCGCTCCTTATATCTATGAAATTAATAAACTAAAAAAAGAAACTAATAGTGTAATACTTGCACACAATTATCAAACACCGCAGATTTTTCATGGCGTAGCAGATATCATTGGAGATTCTTTAGCACTTGCAATCGCGGCTGCAAAAGTAAAAGAAGATAACATTATTATGTGTGGAGTTCATTTTATGGCAGAGACTGCCAAAATCATGTCTCCAGAAAAAAAAGTTTTTTTACCAAATACCAAAGCTGGTTGCTCTTTAGCAGCATCCATTACAGGACAGGATGTCATTAACCTGAAAAAAAAATATCCAGGTATACCTGTTGTTAGCTACGTCAATACTACTGCTGATGTAAAAGCAGAAACAGATATTTGCTGCACATCTGCTAATGCAGTTAAGGTGGTGGAGTCGCTTGGTGTAAACAAAGTAATTTTTTTACCAGATGAGTATTTAGCTAAATATGTTGCGGGCAAAACTAAAGTAGAAATAATTTCTTGGCATGGAAAATGTGAAGTTCATGAACAGTTTAGTGAAAAAGATATAAAAGAGCTTAGAAAAAATTATCCTGATCTCACAGTAATTGCTCATCCAGAGTGCCCTCCTGATGTCATCAAAGCATCTGATTATACCGGTTCGACTTCGCACATGATTAATTATGTGAAAGAAAAAAAACCTAAAAATGTTTTTTTAGTAACGGAGTGCTCAATGAGCGATAATATTGAAATCGAAAATCCAGATGTAAATTTTGTTAAACCTTGTAATATTTGCCCACATATGAAATCGATTAATTTAAAAAATATTTTTGATTGTTTAAAAAATAAAACAAATGAAATTCTAATTGATCACAATACTATAGAAAGAGCCCGTGGTTCTATTGAACGAATGATTGCTATTGGAAGACAAAACTAGAATACCTTGATATCTAATTTAAAAAAAATTATTAAAGAAGCTTTACGAGAGGATATGCCTAGAGGGGATATCACAACAAATATAACTATTTCTACTAATCACCCGGTACAAGCAAGAATAATTTCTAAAAGCAAAGGTGTGATTTGTGGTTTAGAAGTTGCCAAAAAAGTTTTTTTAATGGTTGATAAACAATTGGTTGTGAAGACCCAATTGCAAGATGGTGCTTATATTAAAACAAATCAAACCATCCTAACAATAAAAGGAAATAAAAAATCAATACTTAAAGCCGAAAGAACTGCTCTTAACTTTTTGGGATTTATGTCGGGTATATCTACAAAAACTAATGAGCTTTCTTTATTAATAAAAAAATTTAAAACCAAAGTCTGTTGCACCAGAAAAACCTTGCCAAATCTAAGAAATTTACAAAAATACGCTGTAATTGTTGGTGGAGGCACAAACAATAGAATGAACTTAAGCGATGAAATTTTTATTAAAGATAATCATATTGCAGATAATAATCTTGAAACTTTAATTCCTGCTGTCATTAAAAAAAATAAGTTGAAGAAACTAATTACCGTTGAGGTAGACAACCTTGCACAACTTAAAAAGATCAAAGCATATAAAATCAATCGAGTTCTTTTCGACAACATGACACCTGCTAATATTAAAAATGGAATAAAACTTCTTCCGAAAAATATTGAAACAGAAGCATCAGGCAATATCAACCAGTCCAATATAAGAAATTACGCAAAATCAGGAGTGCAAAGAATATCGATGGGGGCGTTAACCCATACTATTACTAATTTTGATTTCTCCCTTGAGATAAAAAATTAATTTAATGCTTTGATCTTATTTTAGCTTGAGCTGCTGATAATCGAGCAATCGGAACACGATAAGGTGAACAAGACACATAATGCAAACCTGCGTTATGACAAAAATCAATAGAGTCCGGATCGCCACCATGCTCACCGCAAATTCCTAATTTAATTTTTGAATTATGTTTTTTTCCATTTTCGCATGCTAATTTTACTAACTGGCCCACTCCATCTACATCAATGCTTACAAATGGATCAATTTTAAAAATATTACTATTAACATAATCATCTAAAAATTTTCCTGAGTCATCTCTGCTAATTCCTAAGGTAGTTTGAGTTAAATCGTTGGTACCGAAACTAAAAAAATCTGCATGTTTTGAAATTTCATAAGCATTTAATGCTGCTCTAGGAAGCTCGATCATAGTTCCTACTAAATAATCAATTTTCATAGAGTATTTCTTTTGAACTTGATTAGCAATTTTATCAACTAAAGTTCTTAAAATTTCTAACTCTCTTGCAGTAGATACTAATGGTATCATTATCTCAGGAATTACAGATTGTATTTTTGCTTTTCTACACTCAACCAAAGCTTCAAAGATTGCTTCACACTGCATCTCATAAATTTCTGGATAAGATATGGCAAGCCTACAACCTCTATGACCTAACATGGGATTTTCTTCATGAAGATCATTAATTCTATTATTAATTTCTTGTTCAGAAATATTTAAAATTTTGGCGACAGAAGCAATTTCTTTTTCACTCTTGGGCAAGAATTCATGAAGAGGAGGATCTAACAAACGAACAGTAACAGGAAGTCCTCTCATCGTTTTGAAAATGTCGATAAAATCTTTTTTTTGGAAAGGTAAAATATTTTTAAGAGCTTTGCTTCGATCCTCAATATTTTTAGACAAAATCATTTGACGAACATAAAGAATTCTCTCCTCATCAAAGAACATATGCTCAGTTCTACATAGACCAATCCCTTCTGCACCAAAATCTCTTGCCACTTTTGTATCTAATGGTGTCTCAGCATTTGTTCTAATTTTAAGAGTTCTGGTTTTATCAGCCCAAGCCATAATAGTAGAAAAATCTCCAGATATATCAGGCTTAATGGTGGTTACTTCTCCGACCATTACCTCGCCGGTAGAGCCATCAATCGTAATGATATCGCCTTCTTTTATTACTCTATCATTCACTCTAAATACTTTATTTTTGTAATCTATTTGGATTGTACCAGCTCCAGACACACATGGTCTTCCCATTCCTCTAGCAACAACAGCAGCATGACTTGTCATACCACCTCTACAGGTTAAAATTCCTTCGGCAGCATTCATACCGTGAATATCTTCTGGTGAAGTCTCCTGTCTAACTAATATAGATTTTTGATTTTGGGATTTAAGTTGCTCCGCATCATCTGCTAAAAATGTTACTTTCCCAGTGGCCGCTCCTGGTGATGCTGGCAATCCTCGAGCAATTACATCCTTCGTAGCTTTGGGATCTAACGTTGGATGCAGCAAAGTATCAAGCATTTTAGGGTCAATTCGTAGTAACGCTTCGTCCTTGCTAATTAATTTTTCTTTAACCATATCTACTGCAATTTTAATGCTAGCTTTTGCAGTTCTTTTCCCAGATCGAGTTTGTAACATCCATAATTTATTATTTTCAACAGTAAACTCGATGTCCTGCATGTCACGATAGTGTTTTTCTAATTTTTTATAGATAGTAACTAATTCTTTGTAAACTTTTGGCATCGACTCTTCCATAGAAAGTGCTTTCGATCCTGATTCTAATCTTGCTTTCTTAGTAATATTTTGTGGAGTTCTAATTCCTGCCACCACGTCTTCTCCTTGAGCATTAATTAAATACTCTCCATAAAAACTATTTTCACCCGTTGAAGGATTTCTAGTAAAAGCAACTCCTGTTGCACAGTCACTTCCCATATTTCCAAATACCATCGACTGAACATTTACTGCTGTTCCCCACTCTTCAGGAATATTATTTAATTTTCTATAGGTTTTTGCCCGTTGATTTTTCCAAGACTGAAATACTGCTCCAATGGCGCCCCATAATTGATCGTTCACATCTTGTGGAAAATCTTTTCCAGTTTCTTGTTTTATTTGTTCTCGAAAAGAACCAATAAGCAATTTCCAATCTTTTGCTTCCATCTCCGTATCAAGAACAACACCTTTGGTAAGTTTGTAATTTTCAATTAAGTCTTCAAAATTATGATGATCTACATCAAGCACAACATTGCTATACATCTGGATAAATCTTCGGTAACTGTCATAAGCAAAAGTTTCGTTATTAGTTTTTTTAGCAAGACCAACAACAGTTTTATCATTCAAACCCAAGTTCAAAACTGTATCCATCATACCAGGCATAGAAACTCTCGCTCCAGATCGAACCGAGACTAATAATGGATTGGAAGGATCTCCAAATTTTTTCTTAATTTTTTTTTCTACTTTTTTAATAGCTACATTAACTTGATTTTTAAGGGCTGCAGGATACGTTTGGTTTAATTTATAAAATTCATTACAGGCAGCTGTAGTAATCGTAAATCCTGGAGGCACAGGTAGATTTATTCTTATCATCTCCGATAAATTGGCACCTTTCCCTCCCAATAAATTCTTCAAAGACTGCTTATCTGCTTTGGGGGTATCTTCAAAATTATAAACCCAGACGCCCTTGTTGTTAGGCTTGGATTTAGTAGAGGATTTAATTGTTTTTGCTTTTTTAGCCATTATGCCCCTTCAAGTTTTGAAAAATCTGTAAAATTATCGAAGGTTTTACACATCAAAAATAATAATTCCAGCCTATTTTTTCTCACATCTTCATTATCATCATTAACCTTAACTTCTTCGAAAAATTTATCTGTTAATATCTTTACTTCAGAAAGCATTTTGATCGATTTTTGAGAATCACGTAAACGACTGGGAGTTGCAAAATATTCACGAATTTCATTAACCTTAATTAAAAGATTATTTTCTATATCAGATTGAAACAATACTGGATCTGGAGTTCCAAATATATTCTCTTTCACTAATTTTTCATTTTGATCTAAAATATTTTTTGCCCGTTTATATGTTGAAATAGAATTAATACCGTCAGGCTGCTTCATGTATTTTACCAGAGTAGTAATTTTAGTATGTAAAGCATAAAAATCATCACTGCGATTATTAGACAAAACTGAATCAACTACATCTAGTCTCTTTTCTTTTTCTTTTAATAAATTTTTAAATCGATCATTAAAAAAATCCATTAGATCATCTGCTAAATTTTCATTGATGATTTGAATTTTTTTTGAAAGATATAAATTTTTTGCATTATTAATTAATTCTTTTAACGAAATAGAAATTTTATTATCAATAATAATTCTAATCATTCCTAAAACTGCTCTTCGCAAAGCAAAAGGATCTTTAGAGCTTGTTGGTTTTAAATTAATTCCAAAAAAACCAATTAAGGTATCTAACTTATCCGCAAGAGCGACACAGATAGCAATTTTATCTTTTGGCACTCTATCATTAGGACCCACTGGCAAATAATGATCCGATATAGCATTGGCAATTTCAGGACTAAAACCTTGCTCCAAAGCAAAATATTTTCCAATCACTCCTTGAAGCTCAGGATATTCCCCTACTAGGTCTGTAACTAAATCTGCTTTACAAATTGACCCTGCAATTTCTGTGTCTTCTTTATTAGCGCCAATAATATCTGCTATCAAAGATGCTAATTGCCTTGTTCTTTGTGTCTTATCGTACAAGCTACCTAAATCTTTATAAAAAGTAATTCCATTCAGCTTAGAAACATTTTTTACCAGGTTCTGTTTTTTATTTTTATCCCAGAAAAATTTAGCATCTGACAAACGCGCCTGAAGCACTCGTTCATTTCCAGCAACAATTAATTTTTTTTCATCCGTGTTATTTGAAATAGTGACAAAACTATTGGTAATCTTTCCAGTTTCTAATGACTTCATTGGAAAATATCTTTGGTGTTGCATCATTGTTAAATTCAACAGTTCTTCTGGTAATTCTAAAAAATCCTTGGAAAATTGCCCTTTTAAGGCCGTTGGATAATCTACTAAATTAGTTACTTCCTCGACTAATTTAGGACTAGGGTTGTCTTCGCATTTAGATTTTTTAAAAACAGCGCTTAATGATTTTAATACAAGCTCTTGTCTGATTTCTTGATCAAGAATAATTTTCTTGTCTTGCAATATAGAAAAATATTGCGAACTATCTTTTACAATAGAAGTTTTTTCATCATAAGGTCCTCCAAGGAAAACTTTATTGGAAGATTGTAAGTGAAAAAAATTAAAATGAACCAGATGTTTGTCAAATAAACATAAAATTGATTTGAGTGGCCTTCCCCACGTCAGAGTATAATCAGACCAACGCATTGATTTTTTCCAATTTAAGCTTTTTAATAACTCGGGTACTTGGGTTGCAAATAAATTTTGTAGATTAATTTCTTGTTTTTTAGTTTTGGCAAAATAGAATTTACCTTTATCAATCTCTTTTTCTACAACATCGCTTTTTGAGAGATTGTTAGATTTTAAAAATCCTTCCAAAGCCTGTTCTGGAGATCCTACTTTAGGACCTTTAATTTCTTTTGCTGGCAAAGACAAACTGGAAGGCAAACCTTGAATATAAATAGTTAAACGAGTTGGGGTAGAGAAAACTTTAATAGTTTTATACTTGATGCTTTGCTCATCTAATTTTTTTACAAATAAAGATTGCAAACTATTTCTACTATCGATTTGTAATCCGTGAGGTATTTCCTCCGAATATAATTCTAATAAAAAATCAGACATTTATTTTTTTTGACTATCTAACCAAGCTTGACCGCAACCCTTAGCTAAATTTCTTATTCTGGTAATGTATCCAGCTCTTTCAGAAACGGAAATAACGCCTCTTGCATCAAGTAAATTAAAAGTGTGACTAGCTTTTAAGCATTGATCATAAGCAGGTAGGCACAGTTTTTTTTCTAACAAGGCATTGCACTCTTCTTCGGCAAATTTAAATACTTGTAATAATGTATTTGTGTTGGCATGCTCAAAATTATAAGCAGAAAATTCTTGTTCAGCTTGTTTAAAAATAGCCTCGTATTTAATACCTTCTTTATTCCATTCGATATCAAATACGCTTTTTTTACCTTGAATAAACATAGCTAATCGCTCTAATCCATAAGTAATTTCTGCTGAAACTGGCTTGCATTCAAAGCCTGCCATTTGTTGAAAATAAGTAAACTGAGTAATCTCCATACCATCACACCAAACTTCCCAGCCCAATCCGGCCGCTCCCAAGGTTGGGCTTTCCCAGTCATCTTCAACAAAACGAATATCATGATCTTTATAATTAATTCCAATGGCAGTAAGACTTTTTAAATAAAGTTTCTGCACATCTTCAGGGGATGGTTTGATAATCACTTGATACTGATAATAATGTTGTAAACGATTAGGATTTTCACCATATCTTCCATCGGTTGGCCTGCGCGAGGGCTGAACGTAGGCAGCTTTCCAAGTATCAGGACCTAATGATCGCAACGTGGTTGCAGGATTAAAAGTGCCAGCACCCATTTCTGAATCATAAGGTTGGAGTATAATACAACCTTGGTCAGACCAAAATTTTTGTAACTTAAAAATAATTTCTTGAAAGCTTAAAAAATCAGGTCGCTTCTTTTTGATAGCTTTGACCTTGGTAGTATTGGCCTTCGTTTTTTTTACTGCCATACTTTACAATCCAAATTTATTCCAAATTGATCTGGTTTCTAATTCTGAAAGCATAGACGAAGCTGCATCTGACATGCTTGAAGATAATTTTTTCTTAAGCCATCCTTCTTGTTTCTCAAAATTTTTAATCTTTATTTCTTTTCCAAATTGATCTTCTAAAACTTGAAAGGCATTACCAATACCATCAATCAACCCATGTTCTTTAGCTCTACTTCCTGCCCAAAATTCTCCATTGAATAACAAATCATCAGAGCCAGGTTTTATTTTTTCTTTTCTGCTGTTCTTCACTAATTGAATAAATTCTTTATGCAGATCTTCTTGGATCGCTTTTAGTTTTTGAATATCTTCAGGTTTTTCTTCCATAAAAGGATCTAGTATACTTTTGCTTTTTCCAGCCGTATGAACTCTTCGTTCTACTCCTGCTTTTTTAATCAAATCCTGAAAACCAAAACCAGAATAGATAACTCCGATCGATCCAACGATAGAACTAGCATTCGCATAAATTTCATCTCCAGCACAAGCAAGCATATATCCTCCCGATGCCGCAACATCTTCTGCAAAAGTTATAACTTTTACTTTTTTCTCATCAGCTAACTTTCTAATTAAAGAATACAAAAGGTGTGATTGCACAGGTGATCCACCTGGTGAGTTAATAGAAATAGCGACTGCTTTAATTTTTTTTAAAGAAAAAGCTTTTTTAATAATTTCATGATGCGAGGCATAGCTTAAGCCCTGTTGAAATCGTCCAACATTACCTATTACACCGCTTAGGCGAATATGTGCAACAACTGGTTTATTTTTAAAAAACATATCAAAAATCATATTTGGTTTAAGCCTTTTAAATCGTACAAAAAAGAGAGTAAAGAATTATAGCATGATTCAATTGCTTTTGGTGCGTCATTAGATAAGTAACTATGAAATTTTAAATAAGTTAGATTATTCCCATGACTAGCAATGTAGTTCCATTAAAAAAACTAGACGTATCTAATCCCTATGAGGATCTTAAACTAAATTATCAATCAGAAATTGAAAAAGTAGACGAATTTACTAAGGAAAAACTGTCTAGTCACATTGAGCTAGTAGGTGAAATGTCCTCTTATTTAATACAATCTGGAGGCAAACGTCTTAGACCTCTTTTAACCATAGCATCTTCTGGCTTGTTTAATTACGATGGAGATCGGCACATTAAGTTAGCTGCATGCGTTGAGCTTATTCATAACGCAACACTTCTTCATGATGATGTTATTGATAAATCTGATTTTAGAAGAGGAAAAAAAACAAACAACAATATTTGGGGTAATAAAAACTCTATCCTCACAGGTGATTATCTATTGAGCCGTTGTTTTGAGATTATGGTAGAGGATGGTTCTTTAGAAGTGCTCCAGCTTTTGTCATCTGTGTCATCTGAAATAGCGCAAGGCGAAATTTTACAGTTACAAAATGAAAAAGAAGTAGAAACCTTAGAAAAAACCTATTTAGAAATTATCAATGCCAAAACCTCTTCTCTTTTTGCAGCTGCAATGCGAGTAGGTGGATGTATAAATGATAGAACTAAAAATGAAAAAGAAGCATTAACTTCTTATGGATTAAATCTAGGAACCTGCTTTCAAATTACAGATGATATTTTAGATTATCATTCAGACAATCTTAGTTTTGGTAAAAATATTGGAAATGATTTTTATGAAGGGAAAGTAACTCTTCCTCTCATTATGCTTTATCAAAAATCAAATAAAGATGAGAGAGTTATAATCAAAAATATGTTTGCCCAAATAACTAGAACTAAAGAAAATCTTGATACCATTTTGCATTTAATCAACAAATATCAAATTATCGCAGCTTGTAAAAAAAGAGCAGAGCACTTTTCATCGGTATCAGCAGACTCGCTTGGTATTTTTCCTGAGACTAGTGAGAGAATACGATTACAAGAACTTGCTTTTTATATCGTGAACCGAATTAATTAAGTTTCCAAATAGAAAGATTGAGCACTAAAGCAAAAGAGCTCCACAATAAATAAGGAACCATTAAATAAAAAGATAATTTGCTAATGGAAAAATATAGTTTCATTAACCATAGAATAAAAATAAGGATGACAACTATGATCAAAGCTGCATAGCCTATGTGATGTAAACCAAAAAATACAAAGCTCCAGCTTGCGCCAATTAATAAATGAACATAGTAAATAATCATAATATTTTTAGCTAATGAATGATTATGATTTTGCAATTCTTTCCATACATTCCAAACTGCAACAGACATCAATGCATATAAAGTTGTCCAAACAGGACCGAAAATCCAATTAGGTGGACTAAAACTAGGTCTTAGAATAGTTGCATACCAAGTGCTAACTGATGTTCCTGTAACTATTCCGGCAGGTACAGAAATTACATAGGTTAAAAAAAGAGTTAAAATTAAAATCTTATATTTGTTCCAAAAACTCATAAAAGAGTAGTGTTTCTGACTAAAAATAGAGCTGCTCCTGCAATAAAATGTCCATAATAGGTAAGATTTATAAAAACTCGTAAGATAAATTTATGATCATCTTTAATCTTTAAATAATCACAAAGAACATTTCCAGGATTATACAATAGTTCCCATTTCATCATTTAGGCAGCTTCTTC
>Ga0222713_10003025_pt1 | contig 17602 bp, 13 predicted proteins | sample C33_649DmetaG_FD_165061 | JGI IMG/M metagenome (GOLD analysis project Ga0222713, IMG submission 165061) | Estuarine water microbial communities from San Francisco Bay, California, United States - C33_649D | ecosystem: Environmental > Aquatic > Marine > Unclassified | place: USA: California...
CCAGGTCGCGGCCTCGCGCGCCGAGCCGATCCCGGTCTATGCCGAGATGAGCAGCATCAATCCGGTCTACCTGCTGCCCGAGGCGCTCAACGCGCGCGCCGAGGCGCTGGGCAAGGCCTTCGTCGGCTCGCTGACCATGGGCGCCGGCCAGTTCTGTACCAACCCGGGCCTGCTGCTGGCGATCGACTCGCCGGCGCTGGATGCCTTCGTGTCCGCCTCCGTCCAGGCCCTCAAGGCGGCCCCGGCCGGCGTCATGCTGACACCGGGCATCGGCCAGGCCTACGCCGATGGCGTGGCCAAGCTGGCCGCGCACGATCAGGTGACCACGCTGGCGCGCGGCCTGTCGGCCGAAGGGCCCAACCGCTGCGAAGCGGCATGGTTCTCCACCGACGCCGATGCCTTCCTGGCCGATGAGGCGCTACAGGCCGAGGTGTTTGGCGCTTCGTCGATGCTGATCCGCTGCAAGGACCAGGCCCAGCTGATCGCACTGAGCGAACACCTGGAGGGTCAGCTGACTGCCACGCTGCAGATGGACAAGGGCGACACGGCCATGGCCAAGGCGCTGCTGCCGGTGCTGGAGCGCAAGGCCGGCCGCATCCTGGCCAATGGCTGGCCGACCGGCGTCGAGGTCTGCCACGCGATGGTCCACGGCGGCCCGTTCCCGGCCACTTCTGACAGCCGCAGCACCTCGGTGGGCACCCTGGCGATCAAGCGCTTCCTGCGCCCGGTCTGCTACCAGGACCTGTTCGCCGACCTGCTGCCCGAGGCACTGGCCGACGGCAACCCGCTAGGCATCTGGCGCCGCAGCGACGGGGTGCTGGGCAAGGACTGACGTTTCAAACCCAAGTCACGCTGGCAGCGCGAGGAGAGGCGCGCCTGCCGAGCGTTTTAACAACACACATCTAAGCAAAGGCGGCAACGGTCGCCTCGATCGTCGGAGAGGGATGATGAAACAAGAGGTGAAGCGTTCCAGCGCGCATCCACAGCGCAATCCAGTCGTGGCTTGCTGTTGCAGACACGTGTCCGCGCCACGCATTACTGATGGGAAGGTCTCGCATGAGCGCTAATCGTATTCCGCACACGCGTTACCTGATCCTGCTGATGTTGTTCATCGTCACCACGGTCAACTACGCCGATCGCGCCACACTTTCTATCGCCGGTTCCTCGATTCAGGACGAACTCGGGATCTCCTCGATCCAGATGGGTTTCATCTTTTCAGCCTTTGGTTGGGCTTATGTGCTTGGCCAGATCCCGGGCGGCTGGTTGCTCGATCGCTTCGGCTCCAAGCTGGTCTACGGGATCTCGATCCTGACCTGGTCGATTTTCACCATGCTGCAGGGCTTCATTGGATGGGTGCCGGTGGCCATGGCGGTGACCACCTTGTTCGTCCTGCGCTTCCTGGTGGGCCTGGCCGAATCGCCATCCTTCCCGGGCAACAGTCGCATCGTTGCCGCCTGGTTCCCCACCAAGGAGCGCGGTACGGCCGCGGCGATCTTTAACTCTGCGCAGTACTTTGCCACCGTGGCCTTTGCGCCATTGATGGGTTGGCTGGTGCATGCATGGGGCTGGCAGCATGTCTTCCTGGTGATGGGAGCGGTCGGCATCGTGGTGGCCATCGTCTGGAAGTTCGTCATCCATAGTCCACGCCAGCATCCGCGGCTCTCGGCCCAGGAGCTGGCTTACATCGCCGACAACGGTGGCCTGGTCGACATGGATACCGCTTCCAAGGCCTCCAACAAGGTCAAGGGCGCGCAGTGGTACTACGTCAAGCAGCTGCTGGGCAGCCGGATGCTGATGGGGGTCTACATCGGCCAGTACTGCATCACCACGCTGACCTACTTCTTCCTGACCTGGTTCCCCGTCTATCTGGTCAAGCAGCGCGGCATGTCGATCCTGGAGGCGGGCTTCGTGGCCTCCCTTCCTGCCCTGTGTGGTTTCGCCGGCGGCGTGTTGGGCGGCTTCATCTCCGACTTCCTGCTGCGACGCGGCTTCTCCCTGACCGCGGCCCGCAAGATTCCCATCGTGGGCGGCATGCTGCTGTCGGTGACCATCATCGGCTGCAACTACGTCAGCGCCGAATGGATGGTGATCGGCCTGATGGCCCTGGCGTTCTTCGGCAAGGGCATTGGTGCGCTGGGCTGGGCGGTGGTGGCCGATACCTCGCCCAAGGAAATCGCGGGGCTGTCAGGCGGACTGTTCAACACCTTCGGCAACACCGCCGGCATCACCACCCCCATTGTCATCGGCTACATCGTGGCCTCCACCGGCTCGTTCGAATGGGCGCTGGTCTTTGTCGGAATCAGTGCCTTGATCGCCGTGGTGTCCTATCTGTTCGTGGTCGGCCAGATCAAGCGCGTTGAACTGAAGCATCCGGGCGATTCATCCAGCGTCCCGCCCCGCGTGTCGCCGTAACGGTCTCACCTCATTCAAGGTTTCCAATGAACGTTCAAGCCGCTTCCCTCAAGTCGAACGCCACGCCACGCGTGACCGAGATCCGAGTTGTTCCTGTTGCCGGCCGCGACAGCATGCTCCTGAATCTCAGTGGCGCCCACGGTCCGTACTTCACCCGCAACATCGTGATCATCAAGGACTCCGCCGGCCACACCGGTCTAGGCGAAGTGCCGGGTGGCGAAGGGATTCGCAAGACACTCGAGGATGCCGCTTCGCTGGTTGTCGGCCAGCCCATCGCCGACTACCAGCGCATCCTGCGCCAGGTGCGCGATGCATTCGCCGACCGCGACGTCGGAGGGCGCGGGCTGCAGACTTTCGACTTGCGCATCACCATCCATGCGGTGACCGCGATCGAGTCGGCGCTGCTCGATCTGCTCGGCCAGTTCCTGGACGTGCCGGTGGCGGCGCTGCTGGGCGAAGGCCAGCAACGCGATGCGGTGGAGATGTTGGGCTACTTGCTCTACGTCGGTGACCGCGACAAGACCAACCTGGACTATCGCGATGGAAGCGGCGCCGGCGACGGCTGGGAAGCGGTGCGTGACCAGGAGGCGATGACCCCTGAAGCGATCGTGCGCCTTGCCGAGGCGGCGTATGAGAAATACGGCTTTCGCGATTTCAAGCTCAAAGGCGGGGTGCTGCGCGGCGAAGAGGAGATCCAGGCCATCCATGCCCTGCATGCGCGCTTTCCCGACGCCCGTGTGACCCTGGATCCCAACGGTGCCTGGTCCTTGAAGGAATCCATCGCACTGTGCCGTGACCTGCATGGCGTGCTGGCTTACGCCGAAGACCCGTGCGGGGCCGAGAACGGATACTCGGGCCGTGAGGTGATGGCCGAGTTCCGCCGCGCCACAGGCCTGCCGACGGCCACCAACATGATCGCGACCGACTGGCGACAGATGGGTCACGCCACCTCGCTGCAGTCGGTCGACATTCCGCTGGCCGACCCGCATTTCTGGACCATGCAGGGCGCGGTGCGCGTGGCCCAGATGTGCCGCGACTGGGGTCTGACCTGGGGCTCGCATTCCAACAACCACTTCGATATCTCGCTGGCGATGTTTACCCATGCCGCCGCCGCCGCGCCCGGCAACGTGACCGCCATCGACACGCACTGGATCTGGCAGGACGGGCAGGCCCTGACCCGCGATCCACTCAAGATCGAAGGCGGCTTGGTGCAAGTGCCAAGCAAGCCAGGCCTGGGCATTGAGCTCGATGATCAAGCGCTGGAGGCGGCACATCAGATGTATCTGGCCAAGGGCCTGGGCGCGCGCGATGACGCCATGGCCATGCAGTTCCTGGTGCCCGAGTGGACCTTCGACAACAAGCGGCCGTGCCTGGTCCGCTGAGTGCAGCGAATCGTCTGGAGCGGGCAACCATTCACCACGTCGCGCATTCCGTGCGACCCAACGACTGCAACAGCAGTCCCGTCGTCAGGAGAGGGATGATGAATCTTCATGCACGCGGGTCTTTGCGACCCAAGAAAAGCCCATTGGCGTTTTCCCTGCTGGCCGCCGTGGCCCTCGGGGTCTGCGCTACGGCCCAGGCCGAGACCACATTGGATAGCAACGGCTTCAACGCCGCCTCCGATGACGGACAGTACACCTTCGGCATCCACGGCCGGGTGCAGTTCGACGGCGGCTGGTTCGACAACGATGACCGCGGCAGCGATAACGTCGCCGGCACCGAACTGCGTCGTGTGCGCCTGGCCTTCTCAGGGAAGCTTGGCGATTGGGGTTACGTCATCGATTACGACTTCGCCAACAACAAGGCGACCGGGCAGACCATCGCCCTCTCGCACAAACTCGGGCCCGGCTCGATCAGCGTAGGCCAGATCAAGCCGTTCTACTCGCTGGAGTACACCACCGACGACTTGTGGGCTTCCATGCAGGAGCGCTCGTGGGTGGCCGACACCCAGGCGCTGGGCTACCGCTATGGCGCCTCCTGGGTCGGCAACACGGCGCAGTGGGTCTACGGGGTGAACCTCTACAACGAGGCCAACACCGATACCGACCGCAACAGTGGCCTTGGCGAGTCGGCGCGCGTGGTCTGGCTGCCCTTGCCCAAGCGGGACGGACTGCTGCATCTGGGCGTGAGCGGCGGCCACGATGAGATCGGCCGCAACCAGAACGATGTCTACACCGGCGCCAGTGCCTCGGTGCGCGCAGCCGGGCACTTGTCCGACCAGTCCCGCTTCACGCTGATCTCGCTCAACGATGGCAGCCAGGTGGACATCAACAAGTACGTGGGTGAAGTGGCCTACTCGCGGGGCCCGTTCTACGTGCAGTCCGAGGCTGGCAAGGCGCATTACGACGACGGCGCGCAGGAAGGTGACCTGAAGACCGGCTACGCCACCGTGGGCTGGTTCATCACTGGCCAGACCCGTGGCTACGATTTCAAGAAGGGCCGCTTCACCCGCCCTGACAACATCGGCGAGCATGGCGCCTGGGAAGTCGCGCTGCGTTATGACACCGCACACGGCGAGCAGGCCTCGCGCGACATCGAGGTCAAGGCCACGACCCTGGGCGTGAACTGGTACGCGAGCAAGAACGTGCTGTTCCGCATGGATCTGATCCACAGCCAGGCGCAGGACAACATCGCCCACGCCACGCTGGACAGAACCAATGCGGTGACCGGCCGCATGCAAATTGCGTTCTGATCTTCAGGACGGATGTTGATGGCACGCACGGGACTGCCGGTTTGCCGAGCCGACCGATGACCGTCGGCGCGATCGAGCGTGTGGCGTTGAAGGCGCTGCCACAAGGCGTCGCTCGCGGCCCTCAGATGGTGGTTCCAGCGCAATTGAAGAACAGCAGCACAGCGAGGTGAACCCGATGTCCGCAGTCTCCACCCGGCCGCAGTGGCGCAGCATCCAGCTGCGCCCTGAGGACAACGTCGCCGTCGTGGTCAATGACGGCGGCGCCCCGCAAGGTGCGACGTTCCAGGATGGCGTCACCGCCCTCGAGGATGTGCCGCAAGGGCACAAGGTTGCGCTGAAGCCAATCGCCAGGGGCGAGGCAGTGCTGCGTTACGGCACGCCCATCGGCTACGCCAATGCGGATATCGCGGCAGGGAGCTGGGTCCAGGAAGGCCTGTTGGACATGCCGGCCGCACCGGCCCTCGAGGCGCTGGACCTGACCCTGCAGCCCCCGCGCGCAGTGGAACCCCTGGAGGGCTACACCTTCCAGGGCTATCGCAACCGTGATGGCAGCGTCGGCACGCGCAACATCCTGGGCATCATGACCAGCGTGCAGTGCGTGGTCGGCGTGCTTGGCCATGCGGTGGAGCGCATCCGCGCCGAGCTGCTGCCCAAGTATCCCAACGTCGACGATGTGGTGGCGATCAACCATGTCTACGGCTGCGGCGTGGCGATCACCGCGCCGGAGGCGATCATCCCGATCCGCACCCTGCGCAACATCGGCCGCAACCCCAACTTCGGCGGACAGGCGCTGATCGTCGGCCTGGGCTGCGAGAAGTTGGTCCCGGAAAAGCTGCTGCAGGACGATGCCGACGCAAGCGACAGCGCCGTCTATCGCCTGCAGGAGGCCAGCATGGGCTTCCAGGACATGGTCGCCTCGATCATGGAGTTGGCCGAAACGCGGCTGAAGCACCTGGATCAGCGCCGGCGCGAGACCATCCCGGCCTCCGAGCTGGTGGTGGGCATGCAGTGCGGCGGCAGTGACGCGTTCTCCGGCATCACCGCCAACCCCGCGCTGGGCGTGGCGGCCGACCTGCTGGTGCGGGCCGGCGCGACGGTGATGTTCTCGGAGAACACCGAGGTGCGCGATGGCATCCAGCTGCTGGTGCCGCGCGCGGCCAATGAAGAGGTCGCCCAGGCGCTGGTGCGCGAAATGGCCTGGTACGACAACTATCTGGCACGTGGTCAGGCCGACCGCAGCGCCAACACCACCCCGGGCAACAAGAAGGGCGGGCTGAGCAACATCGTGGAGAAGGCGATGGGTTCGATCGCCAAGTCAGGCTCCTCGCCGATCAACGGCGTGGTCTCCCCGGGCGAGCGGGTGAAGGGGCGCGGTCTGCAGTACTGCGCGACCCCGGCCAGCGATTTCGTCTGCGGCACGCTGCAGACCGCCGCCGGCATGAACCTGCACATCTTCACCACCGGCCGCGGCACGCCATATGGCCTAGGGATGGTGCCGGTGATCAAGGTCGCCACCCGCAGCGAGCTGGCGCGGCGTTGGTCGGACCTGATGGACGTCGATGCCGGCGTGGTCGCCACCGGCGAGAAGTCGCTGGAGGAGCTGGGCTGGGACATCTTCCAGCTCTATCTGGACGTGGCCAGTGGCAAGCAGACCTGGGCCGAGCACCACCACCTGCACAACGACCTGGCGCTGTTCAACCCCGCACCGATCACCTGATCGATGCGCGACGGGCGCGGAAGCCCGGCGCATTCCGTCGAGCTTGCCCTGCTCGGCGAGGATGGCGTCGGCGCTGGCCAAAGACGTTGCGTCATCCGCGTGCCGGCGAAAGCATGCTCGCGGCGGGCTGACTTCGACACTTCTTCGCCCATGCCGCCTGGGGTCACGTTGGCCTGACCCGGTGTGCGGGTTGGCTCAAGCCGCGTGCGGCTGTGTGCCCGCTGTGTGCTGCCGGTAGCCCAATGCCTCGGTGAGATGGACGCTGGCGATGTCCTCGCTCCCGGCCAGGTCGGCGATGGTGCGGGCCACGCGCAGGGTGCGCTGCATCGCGCGTGCGGAGAGTTGCAGCCGGTCGATGGCGCGTTCCAGCAGGGCCTGGTCGGCGTCGGCCAGTCGGCAGCAGGCGAAGGTCTCGGCCTGGCCCAGGCGTGCGTTGAGCGTTCCGTTGCGCGCGATCTGCCGCGCACGCGCGGCCAGCACCCTGTCGCGCACCGCCTCGCTGCTCTCGCCGGGCGCGGCATCCGGGCGCAGATCCTGTGGCGGGACCCGGGGCACCTCGACCTGCAGGTCGATCCGGTCCAGCAGCGGGCCGGAGAGCTTGGCGCGGTAGCGGGCGATGACCTGCGCGCTGCAGCGACAGCGCCCGCTCGTATCGCCGGCCCAGCCACAGGGGCAGGGATTCATCGCGGCCACCAGTTGGAACCGGGCCGGGAACTCGGCACTGCGCGCCGCGCGTGAGACGGTGACCGTGCCCGACTCCAGGGGCTCGCGCAGGACCTCCAGCGCGCGTCGGTCCCACTCGGTCAGTTCGTCCAGGAACAGCACGCCGTGGTGGGCCAGGGAAATCTCGCCCGGGCGTGGCTGCGCACCGCCGCCGACCAAGGCGACCGCGCTGGCGGTGTGGTGAGGAGAACGGAACGGACGCTGGCGCCAACGGGACGGGTCCAGCCCACGGCCGCTGACCGAGGCCACCGCCGCGCTCTCCAGCGCCTCGGCTTCGCTGGCCTCGGGCAGGATGCCGGGCAGGCGCGAGGCCAGCAGGGTCTTGCCGCAGCCAGGGCTGCCGACGAACAACAGGTGGTGCCCGCCGGCGGCGGCGACCTCCAGCGCGCGACGTGCGTGGGCCTGGCCGCGCACATCGCGCAGGTCAGGCATCGGCACGGCAGCCACCTGCGCAGGCTCGGCCAACACCGGGGGGCGCGCGCCGGACAGCATCGCGCAGACTTCCAGCAGCGTGCGCGCGGTGCAGGCGCCGCCGTCGCGCACCAGCGCCGCCTCAGGCCCGTTGCCCAGCGGCACCAGCAGGCGCCGCTGTGCCCGCGCGGCGGCCAGGACTGCTGGTAACGCGCCATCGACCGGGCGCAGCTCGCCGGTCAGGCCCAGTTCGCCGAGGAATTCCCAGCCGGCCAGGGCCTGCCGGTCGATCTGCCCGCTGGCCGCCAGGATTCCCAGGGCGATGGGCAGGTCGAAGCGACCACCCTCCTTGGGCAGGTCGGCCGGCGCGAGATTGACCGTGATGCGCCGGGCTGGGAACTCGAACTGGGCACAGAGCATCGCCGCCCGCACCCGGTCGCGGCTCTCGCGCACGGCCGCTTCGGGCAGGCCGACGATCTGGGTGGACGGCAGGCCGCCGGACAGGTGCACTTCGACCTGCACGCCCGGCGCATGCACGCCGGCGCGGGCCCGGCTGTGGACCAGGGCAAGACTCATGGGGACGCTCCTTGTCCGCCGGAGGGGGGCTTAGCGCTGTGGCGCGCTCCGGGCTTCCAGCGCAGCCACTTCGCGCTCCAGGGCCTCGAGCTTTTCCCGGGTGCGCAACAACACCGCGCGCTGGACTTCGAACTCCTCGCGGGTCACCAGGTCCAGCTTGGACAAGCCGGATTGCAGCGCACTCTTGAAGGTGCGCTGCAGGTCCTCGCGCGATTCGCGCAGGCCGGGGGGCACCAGGTCGCTGAGGCGACGGGCGAGGTCGTCGATGGGATTGAGGTCGATCATGGGGCACTCCTGCCGGGGACGGGCATCAGGCTCGCATCCGCAGGGCGGAAGCGGCCATCGGCCGATGCCGCGGGGCAGCGTCGGACAATTCCGAGCCTGCCGCGCGGGCGGGTGTGCATTGGACCGGATCGACGCCCGGCTGCGCAATGCGCCGGGCGCGTGGGCTCAGGCCTTGGCCCAGCGGTAGAAGCGCTTCCAGCCATTGCGGACCCCGGTCACCCAGCCGCGCTGGGCGACCACCTGGGCGCGCTGGCCGGTGATCTGGCGTCCGGTAAGGCGCTGCTGGATCTTCAGCGCATTGGCCAGGTCCGAGCGACGCAGCTCGCGCAGCAGGGGCAGGCGCATCATCCAGCGCGGCAGGCGCATGGCCGAGGCGTAGTCCAGCAGCACCAGGGTGCCGCCGCTGACCATCAGATTGGACGTGTGCAGATCGTTGTGGGTGATGCCGGCCGCGTGCAACTGGGCGATGAGCGAGCGCAGCTGGCGGAAGACCGCCGTTCCGGCCTGTGCGGCCTCGCCCCCCAGCGCGGTGCCGGTGATGAACTCCATGCCCAGCAGGAGCCCGCCCGCAGTGCCCAGCAGCATGGGGGCATGACGCCAGCCCGACAGATGCCGAAGCATCCGCGCCTCGCGCCAGACCAGCAGGCGCGCCAGCGGCGCCATCGGCGTGCCGGCGTAGCGGCGGTAGTCCTTGACCACGACCGGGCGGCCCTCATATGGGGTCACGTAGACGTCTGGCTCCAGGACGCGCTCGCCGCGTTTGAGCAGTTTGGCGCTGGCCGGCAGCCGGGCGCCGGGATGAAAGGGAAGCAGGGCGGAATTCATGGGGGTGACATCTCCCGCTGGCGACGCCGGTGTCACGGCAGACGGCAGGAAAATGATTACTGTACTTTGTGGTTCGGCAATCAATTCTAACGTCTTTACGACATCAGGATGTAACGTTTTTCCGACAGGACGTGCGGACACACCGTTGCACGCGCAGCGGTTATCCGAGGTTTTGGGTTCAGGCAAACCGTGCCCGAGGGCTGAACGGTCCGAGAAGGGCGCGGTGCTGCGCCCGGCGCCTCAGCGATCCGTGAGACGGTCGACGGCCTGCCGGCCCAGTGCCGGGTCGTCAGTGAAAAAGGCATCCACGCCGGTGCCGAGGAGGCGATGCATTTCCTCCAGCGTGCCTTCAATGGCGCGCGCGGCCGGCGCATCGCCCCGGCGCAGGGAGGCGGGCAGGAAGAAGTTCTCCGGACGCAGGGTCCATGGCGCCACCCGCAGCCCGGCCGTGTGGGCATCACGCACCAGCGCGGTGGGCGGGCCCAGCCGGCCGTCCTCCACCGGGACAATCGCCCGCACGGACGGCCCCAGGTACTGCGCGTAGGCGGCGATGGCGCGCAGGCCCGCCGGCGTGATCATCTCGGCATACGTCTGGGTGCCGCCGGCGGCCAGCACGTCGCCGGGCTGGCTATCGGGTTGGTCGATCAGCTGCAGCAGCGCGATGTTGGATCGCTCCGGTCTCAGTAATCCGTGCAGTTCCTTCAGGTTGGACACTTCGAAGGACTGGATCACCACCGGCGCGGTGCGCGTGTAGGCGTGGGCCTGCAGGGTGTCGAGCACCTTGCGCTCCATCGCCAGGCCGCGTTGCTGGAAGTAGGTGGGATGCTTGATCTCCGGGATCAGTCCGATCATCCGCCCGCGCGCGGCCGCCTCGGCGGCGGTGAAGTCGATGATCTCGTCCAGGGTGACGATCTGGAACTGGTCGTCGAAGGCGGTGCCACGCAGCTCCGGCAGGCGCTCGCGCGCGCGCAGCGTTTTCAGTTCGGCCAGGGTGAAGTCCTCGGTGAACCAGCCGGTGACCGCATGGCCGTCGATGGTCTTGCTGGTCTTGCGCGCCGCGAACTCCGGATGCGCGGCCACATCGGTGGTGCCACCGATCTCGTTCTCGTGGCGGGCCACCAGCGCACCGTCGCGGGTGGCGACCAGGTCCGGCTCGATGAAATCCGCGCCGTCTTCGATGGCCTTGGCGTAGGCGGCCAGGGTGTGCTCGGGGCGCAGTGCGCTGGCGCCGCGATGGGCGATGACCAGCGGTCGGTCGGTGGGCAGCGGTCGGTCGGTGGGCAGCGGGGTGAGGATCATGTCCTGGGCTTGGGCCTGCGAGAAGAAGGCGGCGCCCACGCAGCTCAGCAGCAACAGGCGCATCGGCATCATGCAGGACTCCGGAGCGGGGACACGGGATGGGTGACCATGCACGCTGGCCGTTGGCGGTGGCAAGCGCATGACAGCGCGCCGGCGCGGCCTACGAAATAAGAAAACCGCGCGGCGGGCGCCGCGCGGTTTGGGTGTCAACCCGGCAGGCGGGGGCGCGCCTCAGCCTTCGCCCAGGGCCCCGGCCACGAACGGCGGCGGCACCAGGGTGCCGGTGTGCTGGTGGGCGGTGTAGTACAGCGTGCCGAACGGCTTGGCCGCCGCATCGGCCTGGCGGAACGCGAAATCCGCGCCGGCGTCCTTGGAGGCGATGGTCACGCTCCACCAGCCGGTCGGGTAGCACGGCTGCGGGAAGGGCAGGGTCTTGAAGGCCTTGAAGCCAGCCTTACCCATTTCCGCGCGCATGTCCTTGATCAGGTCCAGCAGGGCCAGCGGCGATTCGGACTGCTGCACCAGCAGGCCATCGGGCTTGAGCGCCTTGAAGCAGCTCTCGAAGAAGGCCTGGTTGAAGAGCCCCTCGGCCGGGCCGATCGGATCGGTGGAATCCACGATCACCACGTCCAGGCTGCCGGCCGGGCAGTTGGCCATATAGGCCACGCCGTCGTCGAACAGCAGTTCGGCACGCGCATCGCCGTTGGACTCGCACAGCTCGGGGAAGTACTTCTCGGCCATGCGCGTGACCTGCTCGTCGATGTCGCACTGGGTGGCACTTTCCACGCCCGGGTGCTTGAGCACCTCGCGCAGAGTGCCGCAGTCGCCGCCGCCGATGATCACCACGCGCTTGGGATTCGGGTGGGTGAACAGCACCGGGTGGCTGATCATCTCGTGATAGAAGAAGTTGTCCTTGGTGGTCAGCATCATCGCGCCGTCGATCACCATCAGGTTGCCCCAGTCGGTGCTCTCGAAGATCTCGATCTTCTGGAATGGCGACTGCACCTCATCCAGCTTGCCCTTCAGGCGGAAGCCGATCGCCGAGCCGGTGGGCTGGAAGTGTTCGATGTACCAGTTGTCGCTCATGAGGAGGTCCTGTGCGGGCGTGGCGGGCACAAGGGCCGGCGCCGGGCGGAAAAGGGAGGGTGCGGCAGGGTCCTGCGCGCGAGGCGGCGCATTGTAACGAAGCGCAATTCCCCAGACGTTACAATCCGCGGCCGTTTTCCCCGCAGACAGGCGCACGTCCCGATGAGCGATTGGTCCACCGACCAGGCCCGCAAGACCTACTCGATCCCGCACTGGGCCGACGGGTATTTCGACGTGGACGCGTCCGGGCGGGTGATGGTCAGCCCGCAGGGGCCGGGTGGTCCGGCCGTGGCCTTGCCCGAAGTGGTCGATGCCGCGCGCGCCAATGGCGCCAAGCTGCCGCTGCTGGTGCGCTTCCCGGACATCCTGGGTCAGCGCCTGGGCAAGCTGCAGGCGGCCTTCGCCCAGGCCCAGGCCGACTGGAACTATCCCGGCGGCTACACCGCCGTGTACCCGATCAAGGTCAACCAGCATCGTGGCGTGGCCGGCACCCTGGCCAGCCACCACGGCGAGGGTTTTGGCCTGGAGGCCGGCAGCAAGCCCGAACTGATGGCCGTGCTGGCGCTCTCGCGCCCGGGTGGGCTGATCGTCTGCAATGGCTACAAGGACCGCGAATACATTCGCCTGGCGCTGATCGGCCGCAAGCTGGGATTGGAGACCTTCATCGTCATCGAGAAGCCCTCCGAGCTGAAGCTGGTGCTGGAGGAATCCCGCGCGCTGGACGTCAAGCCGGGTCTGGGTGTGCGTATGCGCCTGGCCAGCCTGGGCGCGGGCAAATGGCAGAACAGCGGTGGCGACAAGGCCAAGTTCGGCCTGTCCCCGCGCCAGGTGCTGGACCTGTGGAAGTCGCTGCGCGATACCGAATACGCCGAGTGCCTGAGCCTGCTGCATTTCCACATGGGCTCGCAGATCTCCAACGTGCGCGATATCGCCAACGGCATGCGCGAGGCGGTGCGCTACTTCGTCGAGCTCTCGCGCCTGGGCGCGAAGATCAGCCACGTCGACGTCGGCGGCGGCCTGGGGATCGATTACGAAGGCACGCGTTCGCGCAGCTACTACTCGATCAACTACGGGCTCAATTCCTACGCCGGCAACATCGTCCAGCCGCTGGCCGAGGCCTGCGAAGAGCACGGCTTACCTGCGCCGCGCATCGTCACCGAGTGCGGCCGTGCCATGACCGCGCACCACGCGGTGCTGATCGCCAACGTCTCGGAAGTCGAAGAAGCGCCGGAAGGCCGCGTGCCCGACGCCCACGATGACGAGCCGGCCGCCGTGCGCCACCTGCGCGAGATCCATGCCGAACTGGATGAGCGTCCGGCGGTGGAGCTGTTCCAAGAAGCGCAGCACTTCCACGCCGAAGGCCTGAGCGCGTACGCGCTGGGGCAGATCGACCTCACCGCCCGGGCCCGCATCGACGACCTGTTCTACGCCATCGCCCACGCCGTGCGTGCGCGCCTGAGCCACGAGGAAAAGAGCCATCGCCCGATCCTGGACGAGCTCAACGACCGCCTGGTGGACAAGTATTTCGTCAACTTCTCCGTGTTCGAGTCGATCCCGGACGTGTGGGCCATCGACCAGGTGTTCCCCATCCTGCCGATCGAGCGGCTCGACGAAGCGCCGACGCGGCGCGGCATCATCGCCGATATGACCTGCGACTCGGACGGCATGGTCAAGACCTATGTCGAGAACGAGAGCCTGGACACCTCGCTGCCGCTGCATCCGCTGAAGCACGGGGAGAGCTACCGCATCGGCTTTTTCCTCGTGGGTGCCTACCAGGAGATCCTGGGCGACATCCACAACCTGTTCGGCGACACCGACGCGGTGGAAGTCACCTGCGCCGACGGCGCCACGCGCATCACCCAGCAACGCCGCGGCGATACCACCGATGTGATGCTGGACTACGTGGGTTATTCGCTGGCCGACCTGCGCAGCGCCTACGCCCAGCGCGTGGCCGCCGCCGGCCTGTCGGCCGAGCGCGCGGCCGAACTGTCCGAGGCGCTGGAAGCCGGCCTGACCGGCTACACCTACCTGAGCGACGAGCCGCTGGGCTGACCTCGCGGCCTGCCTGCTCGTCGCAGGGCGGGCACGGTTGGTCGCATCGGCCGGGCCGGCGCATGGCGTTGCCTTCTGGCCTGTGGGGGAATGGGGCCTTCTTCGCGGACGGCTCCGTTTCCCATGAAAATCAGATCCAGCACGGTCACCCTGGTCATTCTTTCCTTCCTGGCCGTGTGGCCGGCGTTTGCCGCGCCCAACGATCCGCGCGACGTGGCCGCCGTGCGCCAGGTCGTCGAAGCGTTCCGAACCTCCATCGTCGAGAAGGACAAGGCCAGGTTCACCAGGCTCTTCTTCTCCGAAAACCCCGAGCGGGTGAATTGGCAGTTCGTCAACGACGACGCGCGCATGGCGCGATTCCACAGCCTCAAGCCTGATGCGAAAAAGAGCCGGTACATCCCGGCGTCCAATTACCTCAACTTCATCGACTCGGTCGTCTCCAGTGCGAAGTCCAGCGAGGAGGTGTTTTCGGAGATCAGGATCGATACCGATGGCGAGGTGGCGTCCGTGGATTTCGACTATGCCTACCTGGAGGACGGCAGGCAGACCAACTGGGGCCGGGAAATGTGGCACTTGGTCCGCACCGAGGCTGGCTGGAAGATCATTTCGGTGATCTGGTCGATCCGCGACCCCGCGCCCGCGCCCCGCGTGGAAGCGCCGTTGCCCGATCCTGGACGCGCTCGATGACGCCTGGCGGACCAGCGCCTGGTCCACGTTTGCGCATTCGACTCGATTTGAGGCCCATGGCGATCACGCGCAGGGCGTGGCGGCCGCCATGCGCTCGTCCACGCTTTCCGACGCGCACTGGAAGCCGGCCCAACCGGCTCGCCTGCATGAACGACAAGCCAGCCGCGACGGTGGGGCCGTCACCCCGTCAGGGAGGCGTCCTCGCCGCGCGCGAGGATCGCGTTGTAGAACTGGTGCGCTGCCGTGGACAGGAGCTGACCACGCCGGCTGACCAGGCCGATCGTGCGCGTCACTGCCGGATCCACCAGCGTCACGGCGGTGAGCAGTGGGTGGCCTTGGCGCGGGAGTGCCAGACGTGGCACCACGGCGATGCCGACCCCGGCCTCGACCAGGCTGACCACGCTCATGATGTGGCGGACTTCGCAGAAAGGGCGGGGCAGCTCAGGAACGCCGGCCAGGGCCAGATCGAGCACGAAGCGATTGCCACTGGCTCGCGCCACGCTGATGTAGTCGTGGCCGGCCAGGTCGGCCCAGCGCAACTCGGAGCGGCTGGCCAGCGGATGCGCGTGATGACAGGCCACCACGAACGGTTCGGTCAGCACCGGTCGGAATTCCACCTCTGGCTCCTGCGCGCCGATGTAGTTCAGGCCGAAATCGGCCTCCCGGCGGATCACGCTGGACAGCCCGTCGCTGGCGCCTTGATCGACTACGCGGATCAGGATCCTGGGAAATCGCGCATGGAAGTCGCGCAGCACCTCGGGCAGGAAATGGGTCACGGCCGACGGCACGCACGCCACGGTGACCTCGCCTGCGACGCGCGCGGACAGTTCACTGGCGCCCAGGAGCGAGGCATCGAACTCGTTGATCAGCTCGCGCGCCCTGCGCGCGAAGTTGCGCCCGAACGCGGTCAGGTCGACACGACGCGTCGTGCGTTCGAGCAGACGAACGCCCAGGGCGCCTTCCAGCTTGGCGATACGTCTGGACAGCGCCGGCTGGGAAAGATGGATCTCCAGTGCCGCGGCACTGAAGTTGCCGCGCTCAGCGACGGCGACAAAGGCACGAAGATCGCTCAGGTCTGTATTTATGCTCGCCATGCATAGGTCCCTCAGATTTTTGCAGTTCTAACCGCGAAAGGTATCCGTCAGCATGGCATTTCACAGGTTTTGCCATCGCTGATGCCGGAGGATCATGCATGAATAACATCAATCGTCGAATGCTGCTGAAGGCGGGCGCCCTTGCACCGTTGACCGCTGCCGTGCCGGTCTTCGCGACCAGTGGGGGCAATGACCGCAAGGCTGCGCCCGCGCCCAACGCCGACGCCGTACGGGCCGGACAGGGCGTGACCCGGACCCTGGCGCGCTACCTCGTGGGTGCGCAGTACGAGGACCTTCCGGAGCAGGTTCGCAAGGAAGGAACCCGGACGCTGTTCAACTGGGTCGGCGTGGCGGTCGGCGGATCGCATCATGAGACCGTCGATCGCGCGGTGGCGGCGCTGGCGCCGTTCGCGGCGCCGTCGCAGGCGCACTTGCTGGGCCGCAGCGAGCGCTTCGACATCATGAACGCGGCCTTCGTCAACGGCGTCGCCAGCCACGTGTTCGACTTCGACGACACCCACCTGAAGACCATCATCCACCCCGCCGGTCCCGTGGTGTCGGCCCTGCTGGCGCTGTCCGAATATCACCCGGTCTCGGGCCGTGACTTCCTCAACGCGGTCGTGCTGGGCGTGGAAACCGAATGCCGCATCGGCAACGCGGTCTATCCCAACCATTACGACATCGGCTGGCACATCACCGGCACTGCCGGCGTATTCGGCTCGGCCGCCGCCACCGGCAAGGTGCTGGGCCTGAGCGAGCAGCAGATGGTCTGGGCGCTCGGGCTGGCTGCCTCCCAGCCGGTCGGACTGCGCGAGTCGTTCGGTTCGATGAACAAGAGTTTCAATCCGGGCCGGGCCGCGGCCAATGGCCTGTTCGCCGCCTTGCTGGCCGCGCGCGACTTCACCAGTTCCGACGCCATGATCGAGGCCAAGCGCGGCTGGGCCAACGTCCTCAGCACCAAGCAGGATTATGGCCAGATCACCGATGGCCTGGGCGAGCACTACGAGGCGGCGCTCAACACCTACAAGCCCTTCGCCTGCGGGATCGTCATCCATCCGGCCCTGGATGCGGCGATAAAGCTGCGCAACCAGTACCACCTTCAGCCCGCGCAGATCGCCAGCGTCGCCCTGAAGGTACATCCGCTGGTGTTGGAACTCACTGGCAAGAAGACGCCGCAGACTGGCCTGGAAGGGAAGTTCAGCATCTACCACGCGGTGGCGATCGCGCTGGTGCAGGGCGCGGCCGGGGAACGCCAGTTCAGCGATCGGGCCGTGCACGACCCGGTGGTGGTCGCGCTTCGCGACAAGGTCACCGCGACCGTCGACCCGGCGATCAAGCCGGAGCAGGTGGACATGACCGTGACGTTGGCCGACGGCCGCACCTTGCACAAGTTCATCACCCACGCGGTCGGCAGCCTGGAAGTGCCGATGAGCGATGCGCAGCTTGAAGCCAAGTTTGCCGACCTGGCCAAGGACATCCTGCCCGATGCCCAGGTGCGCCAGCTGATGGGGGCCTGCTGGAATGTCGCCCAACTGCAGGACGCCGCGCAGATCGCGCGCTTGGCCGTGCCCGCGCACGACGCCTGACGCCGGCCTCGTCCCGTGCCGTTTGTGTTGCGGCGGAGTGGGGACTGCCAAGCGATCGAGATCGGACGAGGCCTGCGGGCGCTGGTGCAGACCGCCGGTGGCGGAAGGATCCGCCCCGTGATGTGCATGCTCCACGTCCCGCCGGTCGATGCGGGTT
>Ga0222713_10003026_pt1 | contig 17595 bp, 19 predicted proteins | sample C33_649DmetaG_FD_165061 | JGI IMG/M metagenome (GOLD analysis project Ga0222713, IMG submission 165061) | Estuarine water microbial communities from San Francisco Bay, California, United States - C33_649D | ecosystem: Environmental > Aquatic > Marine > Unclassified | place: USA: California...
AGGATTAAGGGCTTGATACTGGGGATGTTTTTTAGAAAAACCCTCTAAAATAAGCCTTCCGTTTGGCTTTAACCAAGACTGCAAAAGCCGCATTTGTCTCTGTCTTATATGATCCGGGAAGTGTACATAGATCAATGCGATGGCATCGAAAAAGGAGGTGCGTTGGGGTAGTTCATCCAAGGACCCTAGATGATACTCTATGGTCACCCCTTGTTTAGAAGCATAGTTTAAAGCTTTTGCTCTAGCGACCTCACTCCAATCATAAGCCCAAACCTCCCAACCTAAAGTGGCGGCATAGATAGCATTTCGCCCTTCCCCTTCTGCAGGGAGCAAAATTCGTCCTGGAGCCAGGGAATTTAATTGCTCCCTAAAAAAAACATTTGGCGATTCCCCATAGGCCATAGCCTCTTGGGCATAACGTTGGTCCCAAAATTCTTTCATAAATCAAATTATATTGGTTTAATAGCCCGAAGCATCTCTCGTTTACCCGGAGGGCCAGGTAATCGTTCTACCAAAAAACCCACCTCTATCATGGCCCGACGCACACTTCCCTTAGCGGCATAGGTCACTAATACACCACCGTCTACCAAGGCCGCATACATTTTTTCAAAGATCGGTTGCTCCCAAAGCCAAGGCTGAACTCGAGCGCCAAAAGCGTCAAAATAAATCATATCAAATTGTGGGTCAAACCGAATCTCTTCAAAAAGCATTTGTTGTTTTTCCAATGAAAAATGGGCGTCTAATTCCTGTTTTTCACCCCACGGCATCAGGTGCATCTGCTCAAATAACTCAGCAGATCCATCGATATCAACCCACTGTGGATAATTCATGGTTTGGGCTAAATCCCACGGCACAGGATAAGCCTCAATACCCGTGTAACTTACTTTTCTTTGGGTTTTATGGGCTTCAGCCCAAGTGAGCAAAGCGTTTAATCCTGTGCCCCATCCTATTTCCAAAATGCGCAACGAGTCAGCGGTAGTGGCGTGAAAACCCGCCTGAATAAATACGTGCAAGGCTTCCTGTAAAGCTCCGTGTTTGGAATGGTACGTTTCCCCCAAACCCGGCATAAACAAGGTATTTGAACCGTCTGCAGTGGGTTGAATTTGGTGTTGACGCACGTCCATAAATATAAGTCAGGTTGACAAAGGTGCTGATTAAATCACAAAAATTAAAAGAAATCAGGGGAATAAATGTTTAATTTTGGTAGATCAAATTATTATATAATGCAGGATTTCGGAACGCCCATTACCCTAGAAAAAGCACCTTCATCAAAAATCGATCAAGTCGATTTTAATCAGGTGGGATTTGGACAAATATTTACCGATCACATGATGATCAGCGACTATAAAAATGGGGCCTGGAGTATTCCGAGAATCATTCCTTATCAAAACATTAGCCTACCCCCTTCTGCTAGAGTTTTCCACTATGGTCAAGCGGTATTTGAGGGCATGAAAGCCTACAGAGATGATCAAGGGGAAGCTTGGCTATTTCGCCCTGAAGAAAATTTCAAACGAATCAACCGTTCCTGTGAGCGTTTGTGCATGCCTAGTTTCGAACAAGCCTACTTTATGGATGGCCTAAGCGCCTTGCTCAAGTTGGAGAAAGATTGGATCAAACCGGGTGCCAATAATTCATTGTATATCAGACCATTTGTGATCGCCACCCAAGCTGGTGTGGCGGCCAATCCGGCGACAGAGTACTCCTTTATCATTATCTGCAGCCCCGTCAATGCTTATTTTGCTGGTGAGGTGCGCGTAAAAATTGCCGAACATTATTCAAGAGCTGCTAAAGGTGGATTTGGTTATGCCAAAGCAGCGGGAAACTACGCCGGGCAATTCTATCCCACCAAGCTTGCCCAGGAAGAAGGGTTTCAACAAGTGGTTTGGACTGATGCAGCCACCCACGAATACATCGAAGAAGCAGGTACCATGAATATTTTTGTCCGTATTGGGGATCAATTAATCACAGGACCCACCAGCGATAGTATTTTGGATGGAGTGACCCGCAAAAGCTTAATCGACATGGCCAAGGCTTCAGGTATTGACCTAGTGGTACGCCCTATTAAAGTGCAAGAAATATTAGACGCCTACCAAAACGGTAGTCTAAAGGAATTATTTGGTGCTGGAACTGCTGCCGTAGTGAGTCCCATCAAAGGTTTTGGCTATAAAGAGCAAAAATATGAGCTCCAGGAACAACCGGATAGTTATGCTGATTTGTTCAAGCAAAAACTAACTGACCTGCAGCGCAACTTAGCGCCAGATCCTTTTGGATGGCGGGTTAAGGCTTACTAGAAAGTACTCTGGCCAGATCAGGTGGGCTGTAATTAGGTCCCTTCATCACTTTACCGTCTTCTCGATAAATCGGTTGTCCATCGGCGCCCAATTTACTCATGTTGGAGCGTTGTATCTCGGCAAATACCGCCTCGATCTTATCCTGAAGTCCATGCTCAATAATGGTGCCGCACAATATATAGAGCATATCTCCTAAAGCATCCGCTACTTCCACCAAATCACCGGCCATAGCCGCTTCCAAATATTCTTTATTTTCCTCGTCCATCAACCGGAAGCGCAAATTGTTTTTATCCACGCCTAAAGTGGCCAATGGAGTTTGGCTGTAACCCAAACCAAATGCGGTGTGAAATGCCTGAACGGCTGTAATCTTGTCTTTCATCAGGGAGATTTATATGTACCTTTGCCAAAAATACAGATATGTTCACTAAAGGACAACTCATTTTTGCCGCACTTTTTTTTGTCTCTTTTGTATCGATCACCATCTGGTCGTACCGAAAAGAATTAATGCACCATAAAAAAAACTACCCTGGTTCCGCCCGGGTACTTTGGGCATTTGCCCTCTTTATCGCTTTGCTCTTCCTACTCAAATTGACTTTATTTAAACGATAAATTCGACCCCCCTTCTTTTTAAGGGCGCCAACATCAGTTGGCGCCCTTTTTTTATTTACCCCCCCCCATTTATTTGATTCAATTAGATAATAAATTACAATTTAAATGTATATACCCCATAATTTATGGGGGTATAAATTGATTAATTCATAATTATTTTCAAATTACCCCTAAAAAATGGGGGGTGTATGTTATATATGTATATGTTTGCCAAAAATAAAAAACCAACACCATGAAAAAAATCGAAGCAATTATCCGCAAATCCAAATTTGACGAAGTCAAGGATGCGCTACACAGCATCGAAGTAAACTTCTTTAGCTACTGGGATGTTACTGGAGTCGGAAATGAAAAAGAGGGCCACGTATACCGAGGGATCTCGTACAGCACTTCTGACATACAGAGAAGATACCTCACTATTGTGGTGTCTGATGATTTTTTAGAGCGCACTATTGAAACCATACTCAATGCAGCCCAAACAGGCAATGTAGGAGATGGAAAAATATTTGTCTCTGAGATTCAAGAAGCCTACAGAATTAGAACCCGAGAAAACGGCCACGCCGGAATAAACTAACACGCCAACACAGATAGATTATGGACACCGCTTTATTTACCGCCAACAATATTTGGATGATGGTCTCAACCGCCTTAGTGTTTTTTATGCACTTAGGATTTTCCTTCCTGGAAATCGGTTTGACCCGCCAAAAAAACACCATCAACATTCTTTTCAAAAACATTTTTATTATTTGTGCCGGCCTTCTGCTCTATTACGTAGCTGGATTTAACTTGATGTATCCTGGTGACTTTAACGGTTATCTTGGATTTGCTGGATTTGGCTTGCCACTTCCAGAAAACGGACTTACCCCAGATTACGCCTCGGGTGGCTATACCTACTGGACAGATTTCTTGTTCCAAGGAATGTTTGCTGCCACAGCTGCGACTATTGTGTCTGGTGCTGTTGCTGAACGCGTAAAACTCGGCGCCTTTATGATCTTTACCATTATCTATGTGGGTATTGTATATCCCATTGTAGGTTCATGGCAATGGGGCGGCGGATTTTTGACCACATTAGGTGGAGAAAACGGAGGCTTTTATGATTTCGCTGGATCTACTCTAGTACACTCCGTCGGTGGGTGGGCGGCACTGATCGCTATCTTTTTACTGGGCCCACGCATCGGAAAATTTGGTGCCGACGGAAAAATAAACGCTATTCCTGGACACAATATTCCTTTGGCTACTGCTGGGGTATTAATTCTTTGGTTGGGTTGGTTTGGCTTTAACGGAGGCTCCGTGCTCTCTGCAGATCCAGGTGCCACCTCACTGGTATTGGTTACCACTTCATTGGCTGCAGCAGCTGGCGGATTTGGCGCCTTTATCCTTTCAGCTATACGCTACAAAAATTACGACTTGACCATGTTCCTCAACGGTATATTAGGCGGTTTAGTCGGAATCACTGCGGGAGCGGACCAAATGTCCCCCAATGACGCGGTGATTATTGGGCTGATTGCCGGAGCGATCATCGTCGTGGCCGTTGCGCTAGTTGACCGACTAAGATTGGATGATCCAGTGGGTGCAGTAGCTGTTCACTTGATTTGCGGCATTTTTGGCACACTAGCCGTAGGGCTTTTTGGGGCCAAAGCTGGAGTTGATCAATTCATCTACCAACTGACCGGTGTAGGTATTGTAGGCGCCTTCTGTGTCGCTTCCGCTTGGATCATTTTGATTACCCTGAAGAAAACCATCGGTCTACGCGTGTCAAAACAAGAAGAACTGGAAGGTCTTGACCTACACGAACACGGTATGGATGCTTATTCTGATTTCAGAATGAACCAACATTAAATTATTGATGTGCCCATAAAAAAAATGCGGAGTGTATGGCAGTACACTCCGCGGGGTACCTCAGAAAGTATATCATTTAACACTCACGCTAAACAAATAAACATGACCTCAGTACACTTTTCAAAGATCGCTAAAAAAATATTCTTTGCCGCATGTATCTCAGTAACCGCTTTGTCATCAGCACAAGAAGAAAAACCCGCTTTATCCTTGAGCGGAACTATTGACACCTATTTCAGAAACAACCTCAATGCACCCAACAGCGGTGAAAATGCACAAGCACCTGGCAGCTCATTTGCCAACCTCAACGGATTTTCGCTTGGAATGGCCAACATAGTATTGGGATACGAGGAGGAAAAAGTAGGATTTGTCGCTGATCTAGCATTTGGCCCCAGAGGAACAGACGCTATTTTCAACTCTCCGATGAACAGCGCCACAGGAAATATCGTCAACCAATTGTACGCTTACTGGAAAGTGAGCGATGCGGTCACGCTAACCTTAGGTAATTTCAATACCTTCTTGGGCTATGAAGTGATTTCACCCGCGGTAAACGTCAACTACAGCACTTCATACCTCTTTTCTTATGGCCCATTTAGCCATACTGGTTTAAAGGCCAATTTTGATCTAGGCGGAGATTTCAGCGCTATGTTAGCGGTACTCAACCCCACTGACTTGACCGAATACAACCCGACCAACACCTATGCTTGGGGTGCTCAATTGGGGTACAAAGGCCAATACATCAACCTGCTTTCAGACAACGGAGGATTTGAAATTGACTATACCGGGGGATTTGACCTCAGCGAATCTGTTTATTTAGGCATTAACGCAGCCAGTTACGACAATGACGGAACAGGTTTCTCTGGTGTTGCCTTATATCCACAGTTCAAAACGTCTGAGACGTTCACATTAGGACTTAGGGGTGAATACTTTGCAGAAAGCGGGGCCTTTGGCGCCATAGGTGGAGAAGCTGAAGACACCTCCGTTTTGGCACTTACTTTAACTGGTAGCTCACAAATTGGCAACCTGATCATTAAACCAGAACTCCGACTGGACAGTGCTTCCCAACCTGTATTCTTAAATAACAGTTTAGCCGCCAACAAGAGTTTGAGTTCTTTTGTTCTGGCCGCCATCTACGCATTCTAAACCAAATCAAATCATGATCAAATTAACCCACGCCCACGGTGTGGGTTAATTGTTTTTGGCAGTAGCTTTAAAGGCTTTAACTCCGGCTGCTATGCGAATGGGAAGATGATTAGCCGGGGGCACAATGGGACAAGAATACTTTTTGTTATAGGCGCAATAAGGGTTATAAGCCCGATTAAAATCGATTATGATTTCGTCTCCTTGAGGTATGCGCAAATCCAAATACCGACCACCGATATAGGTTTCTTGGCCATTAGTGAGGTCGGTGAACGGCAGAAATAAATAATCGCTGTACTGCTCCGTATTCATCAATTCACTGCTCTGATACACTGGAAGCCGATAATCCGTCCCATTTAATGAAAACAGCAATTGGCCATAGATTCGCTCTTCGGTCATGCGTTCGGTGGTCGTGGGCATCATAAACGGCAAGGTTTGTGGAGTTCGCACAAGCGCCGCCTTCACAATCAAATCAGGATTCAAGGGAAAATAGTCCAGCCCATCAAAATCAACTCGATCCTTTTCGATTAAAGGTGTTTGTGTGGCATCCATAAACTCCCGATCTAAATTGAGTTGATACTTCATCGCAGCTTGCAATAAACTGTCAGAAACCTGAGCTATCGGGACTAGTTTCTCATCGTGGTACTTTTTTTCTCCACATGAAATCAGGGTACATGTCACCCATAAAATCAATATTCGCTTCATCTCGACTTAGTTTTGGGTTGTATGGGGGCATTGGATACTACCTCAGAAAGAATGATATGGGTACGCGTCTCTCCATATTTGATCATTTTATCGATAAATCTTTCCAGGTGAAACTGGTCTTCCAACACCACTTCCATGATGATGTTTTCATTTCCTGTGATGCGGTAGCAGTTTAGGACTTCGGGGAAACTTTTAACTACCTCAAGAAACGGAGGTAGTTTACCCATGAATACGCGTAGCATCACCATGGCTTTTAGCTGATAACCTGCTTTTATGTAGGAAACCGATGCTTGATAGCCTGTGAGCACTTCCTCTTGTTCCATTTTAGCGATGCGGTCGCTCACCGTGGGGGCAGAAAGCCCCGCAGTACGCGATAATTCAGTCAGCGACAACCTGGCATTTCGCTGTAAGTGATTTAGAATTACCCAGTCTTTTTCATCAAGTTTGGAAATCATAAAAAATAGTGGATATCTCCTAATTTAATAAAACAAATATGCGTTAAATCCTTAAATAAAAAGGTAAATATAAGTGTTTCCCTTGTAATTTTGAAATAATGAACGCTGAGAAATACAACCAAAGAATTTTCCTAAAAGTAGACGAACTGCAAAGGATGGGTCATGCCCTGTTGGTAGATGAAGTATTAGAGGCGCATTACAGTATAGGTTATCGTTCACTAAGCCTGAGACAGCACATTGCCATCGATCTAAGAACTGATTGCGCACAACTTAGTGAGTCGATAAAAAGATTGATCCATGCTACCCAGATAGATCAAAAATCCCACTTGGCTTATATCCAATCGTTAATTAAAAATTTGCTCTCCTATTGCAGAGGGCTAGAGAACGACAAAGCCCCAGACATAGATTATGTGCGACTCGTTAAACGAGAAACCTTGACATTTAAAAGGATGTACCGCACCTGGGCACGTCAGCTCACAAAATAAATCACTTACTCACACAATAAATTGAAATACAGCGCGTTGTTAAAGTATAACGCGATTACTTCATGACATATCTAGATCATTACATCTGGATAGTTTAGTTTTTTTTGAGTGAGTAGGCAGGGCCAGCAGCGATGTTGGCTTTGCTTATTTACGGCCCTATGACTTAAAATACACGTCTAGTGCCTCCGCCATTTCTATTTGAAGCGATTGGGCAGCCGCTCGGGCAGCCTGAGCAAAATCAACCCCCTCACCTGCGTATATAATCGCTCGGGAAGCATTGACTAATAAACCTACCGCTGGATTAAGCCCGTATCGGCACACTTCTGATAAACTTCCTCCTTGAGCGCCCACACCGGGTACTAAGAAAAAGTGATGAGGCAATATCTGCCTAATAGCGGCTAAGTATTGGGTTTGTGTAGCCCCGACGACAAACATTAATCGTTCACTATTTTTGTAGGTCAATGCCTTTTGCATCACTTCTTGATACATAGGGTGATCGCCGACACTTATGGTTTCAAAATCTGCCGATCCTGGATTGGATGTAAGACCCAACAAAATAGTTGTTTTCCCAGCATGTGACAGAAATGGTTCTATAGAATCCCTACCCATGTAAGGGGCCACAGTGACAGAGTCAAAATCCAGGGCGTGAAAAAATGCTTGAGCATAACGATCAGCCGTAGTTCCTATATCTCCGCGCTTGGCGTCCGCAATAGTAAAAAGAGTTGGATCTATCGACTGAATATACCGCACTGTCTTTTCCAAGGATTGCCAACCAGCAGCTCCATACGCCTCATAAAAAGCCGTATTGGGTTTGTAGGCTACTGCGTAGGGATGTGTGGCGTCAATAATGGCTTTATTAAAGGCAAAAATAGGGTCTTCCTCCCTCAGTAGATGAGGTGGAATTTTATCCAAATCCACATCTAAGCCCACACACAAAAACGACTTTTTTTGTCTGATCGACGCGGTGAGCTTTTTTTGTTCCGCGGGATAGTTATGAAAGGTATTAGAAGACATCTGCTTGAGCTTTAAGTCGTTCTGTATTGTCTACCATCTTTAATTCCTCCATAACGCGTCCTACATCACCATTCATGATGTTGGGTAAGTCGTATAAAGTCAAATTTATGCGGTGGTCCGTCACCCTACCCTGTGGATAATTATAGGTGCGAATTTTAGCAGATCGATCTCCACTGCTGACCTGAGAGTTTCGTTTGGCAGCATCTTCCTCTTGGCGTTTGGCGAGTTCCATATCGTACAGCCTGGAGCGCAATACCCTAAATGCTTTGTCTTTATTTTTGTGCTGTGATTTTTCATCCTGACACTGAGCCACTAGGCCAGTGGGTAAGTGGGTTAAACGAACCGCTGAATAGGTGGTGTTTACCGACTGACCTCCTGGGCCTGAAGAACAGAAAAAGTCAATACGCACATCTTTGGGGTCTATGTGTACATCAAACTCCTCTGCCTCGGGCAATACCATGACCGTTGCTGCGGACGTATGTACACGACCTTGTGTCTCAGTTTGAGGAACGCGCTGTACGCGGTGAACTCCAGCCTCAAATTTGAGGGTGCCGTATACATCCTCACCCATGACTTCAAACTGAATTTCTTTGTATCCACCACTGGTGCCCTCGCTGAGGTCAATCACATTGGTCTTCCATCCTTTGGATTCACAAAACTTGGTATACATGCGAAACAGATCACCGGCAAATATACTCGCTTCATCACCACCCGTTCCCGCGCGAATCTCCACTACCACATTCTTGGCATCTTCCGGATCTTTAGGCACCAAAAGCAATTTGATGTCTTGCTCCAATTGAGGAATCCCAGATTTGGCTTCTTCCAATTGAAACTTGGCCATTTCTACCATTTCAGCATCGCTTCCATCCGCTAAAATTTCCTCAGCTTCTTTTTGATAGTCCAGCAGCTGAAGATACTCAGCGCGCTTTTCCATCACCGCTTTCATGTCCTTGTACTCCTTATTGATTTCGATATACCGCTTCTGGTCCGAAATGATATCGGGTTGAATGATGAGGTCTGACAATTCGTCAAACCGCTGTTTGACGGCCTGTAGTTGTTGTAATATCATAATTTTTGGCGCCTATGCGCTGTAGTCAAATTGTCCGTAGGGACTGTGTATACTTACTTTTGCCTGAGGCGCTTCAGTCACGCGTCCAATCACTTGGGCGTCTACGCCAAAGCTTTTTGAAATATCAATAATGGCCTGAGCTTGGTGTTCCGGCACATAAAATTCTAGTCGGTGGCCACAGTTAAACACCTGGTACATTTCCTTCCAATCCGTTTTTGATTGCTCCTGAATCAACTGAAACAATGGCGGCACATCAAATAATTGATCCTTGATCACGTGAACCCCCTTTACAAAATGCAACACCTTAGTTTGCGCACCACCGCTGCAGTGAACAATTCCGTGAATCGAAGAGCGATCAAGTTGAGACAATACCTTTTTAACAATCGGTGCATACGTTCTAGTGGGTGAAAGCACTAACTGGCCTGCATTGAGCGGACTGCCCTGTACAGGATCCAACAAACCCATTTTACCGCTGTACACAAGTTCACTGGGTACTTGTGGATCAAAGCTCTCTGGATATTTTTGAGCTAGACCTTGTCCAAAGACATCGTGCCTGGCCGAGGTAAGTCCGTTGCTGCCCATACCCCCGTTGTATTGACTTTCGTAGGTAGCCTGTCCAAATGAGGCGAGTCCCACAATAACATCACCCCCCTGAATACGCGCATTGTCGATGACTTCACTTCGTTTCATGCGGGCAGTAACTGTTGAATCGACAATGATGGTACGAACCAAATCTCCCACGTCTGCTGTTTCCCCGCCCGTGGAGTGTATGGTAATACCATAACGGCCTAAATCATCGATCAATTCTTGGGTTCCGTTGATCAAAGCGCCAATCACCGAACCAGGTATTAAGTTTTTATTGCGCCCAATGGTGGAGGACAACATGATGTGGTCGGTAGCTCCTACACAAATCAGGTCGTCGATATTCATGATCAAGGCATCTTGGGCAATCCCTTTCCAAACCGATAAGTCACCGGTTTCTTTCCAGTACATATAGGCCAAAGCAGACTTAGTGCCCGCTCCATCCGCATGCATCACCAAACAATAATCATCATCACCAGTGAGGTAATCCGGAACAATTTTGCAAAAAGCCTGGGGAAACAATCCCTTGTCTATTTGCGCAATGGCTTGGTGCACCTCATCTTTCGTGGCTGAAACACCCCGCTGGTGATACCTGTCGCTTGCTGATTGAGTCATGAATAAATTTTGCACAAAAATAAGGCAAATGCCCTAAAAACAACCTATTTCAAGAACAAAAGCTGCCTGTATTTGGTCAATGGCCAATGCGCCTCTGCCACAAAGCGTTCCAACTTATCTGCGTGCAAGCGAATGCGTTCAAATCTAGGGGCAATATCTTGGGCATACGCATGAGCCTTGGCAGAAACATCAGACAACACATTGGCTTTTTTTCGCGCTTCAATCATCTGATCGGTTTCTGCCTTGAGTTGAAACAAATGATCGTTTATGGTGGTCAATAAACCTTGTGCTGTGTGTGATTTAGCTTGCTCCACTCCATAAATAGTCTGATCCTGCATCACCCGGGTTCCCAAAACATTCAGATAATCTATGGTTCCAGGAATAATCTGGGTATATACCAACTCATCCAAGATTCGCCCCTCTATTTGGGTATGGAGTACATAGGCCTCCAATTCCACTTGATGTCGGGCTTTAAGCTCCGTTTTGCTCAACACTTTGGTGCGCTCAAAAAGACCGATCACTAAATCACTGTCAAGCACTTCAAGGGCCTCAGGCGTATGGCGAGCATTGCTCAATCCCCTTTTTAACGCCTCGTCAATCCAAGCTTGACCATAACCATCTCCTTCAAAACGAATTCGTTTGGAGGTTTTGATGTACTCCCTAAGCACATTAAATATAGCTTCGTCCTTTTTTAGTTTCTTTTTATCGATTAAATCGTCCACCTCTTTTTTAAAGCACTGCAACTGATCGGCCACAACGGTATTGAGGGCTGTCATCGGTTTAGCGCAGTTGGCTTTAGCACCAACCCCCCTCATCTCAAACTTATTGCCGGTAAATGCAAAAGGCGAGGTTCTATTTCTGTCCGTATTGTCCCGAAGGATTTCCGGAATTTTACCCACTACATTAAGTTTGAGTTCCGTCTTTTCTTCAGGGGATAATTTGCCTAGAGAAACGCCTTCCAATTCATCCAATACAGCACTGAGTTGATCGCCGATAAAGACAGAAAAAATAGTAGGCGGCGCCTCGTGACCACCTAGCCTCTGGTCGTTGCTCTGGGAGCTAATTGAAGCCCTGAGCAAAGACTCATAGGTATCCACCGCTTTAATGGTATTGATGAAAAAGGTCAAAAACTGGAGGTTTTTCATCGGTGTAGACCCTGGACTGAGTAGATTCACTCCGGTATCGGTAGACAGCGACCAGTTATTGTGCTTACCCGAGCCATTGATTCCGGCAAATGGTTTTTCGTGGAACAACACCTTAAACTGATGGCGGTCCGCCATCTTTTCCATGACATCCATCAACAATAGGTTGTGGTCCACGGCCAGATTGGCCTCCTCAAAAACTGGAGCTAACTCAAACTGATTGGGGGCCACCTCGTTGTGACGGGTCTTCACAGGAATACCCAAATGCATGCACTCGATCTCCAGGTCATTCATAAAGGCCAAAACCCTGGAATGGATCACGCCAAAATAATGATCATCTAATTGTTGTCCTTTAGCAGAGGCCTGACCGATCAAGGTACGCCCCGCAGACATCAAGTCGATACGGGTTTGCGCCAGGGCTTTATCCACCAAAAAATACTCCTGCTCCCATCCCAAGGTAGCGTATACCTTATTTACTGACTTATCAAAATAACGCGCCACTTCGGTAGCCGCCTCATCCACCGCATTTAATGCCCGGAGCAAAGGAGCTTTGTTGTCCAATGCTTCTCCGGTGTAGGAGACAAATATGGTCGGAATACACAAGGTGGATTCGTAGATAAAAGCTGGAGAACTTGGATCCCAAGCCGTGTATCCCCTAGCTTCAAAAGTATTGCGTATTCCTCCACTGGGAAAACTAGACGCATCTGGCTCTTGCTGCACCAACTGCCCACCGCCAAATCGCTCTAAAGGTTGGCCACTAGATGTTAAATCAAAAAACGCATCGTGTTTTTCAGCAGTGGCCCCGGTAAGCGGTTGAAACCAATGGGTGTAGTGAGTAGCACCTCGCTCAATCGCCCAGGTTTTCATTCCCTCGGCTACTTGATCGGCTATTTTGCGATCGATTTTAGATCCTGACACCACTGCAGACTGAACTGCCTCGAGTGCGTCTTTGGTTAAGTACTGCAACATAGGCTGTTGACCAAATACGCGATCGCCGAAATAAGAAGATCTTCGCACCCCATCTAGTGCCGATGAAGTAAGTGAGTTTAGAGGATGATTGTTCTGCGACATGGCTAAATGATTAATTCTACAAAATAAACACAAAAAAATATGTTTTTCACAAAATACCCCCTATCAAAGGAGGGGTGTTGAAAAATATGGGGCAATTTTTAATAAATACCCCCACAAACTTCAGCCAGGATGAGCTAAAATTTATATTTTTGACCCGCAATAAACCTAAAACACCCTACCATGGCCAAATCAAAATTAGAATACCTCTGGTTGGACGGTTATTTTCCTACCGCTAACTTAAGAAGTAAAACCAAAGTAGTCGATGACTTCAGCGGAAAATTAGAAGACTTAAAAGACTGGTCTTTTGACGGAAGTTCGACCAAACAAGCAGAAGGTGGTTCCTCTGACTGTATCCTAAGACCTGTAGCTGTATATCCTGATCCAGCCCGCGATAATGGTTGGTTAGTGATGAATGAGGTATACAATGCTGATGGAACACCACACGAATCCAACGCTAGAGCAACGATCGATGACGATAACGATGATTTCTGGTTTGGTTTTGAACAAGAATACTTCATCATGGACACCCAAACTTTGTTGCCACTTGGCTTCCCCGTTGGTGGATATCCTGGACCACAAGGTTTGTATTACTGCTCAGTAGGTGGTAAAAACACCCACGGTCGCGAGCTGGTAGAGCGCCATGCTGATTTGTGTATCGCAACCGGACTAAACTTTGAAGGGATCAATCAAGAAGTAGCTTGCGGTCAATGGGAATTCCAATTATTTGCCAAAGGAGCCAAGAAAGCTGGAGATGAAATTTGGATTGCGCGTTACCTGCTCGATCGTTTGACTGAAGAGTACGGCTTCTATATTGAGTACCACCCAAAACCGATCAAAGGTGACTGGAATGGTTCTGGTATGCACGCTAACTTCTCTAACACCACATTGAGAACTTGTGGAGACCGCAAAACTTTTGAAGCTATTTGCGAAGCATTCAGACCAGTAACAGCAGAACACATTTCCGTTTACGGTGAATTCAACGACCAACGTCTTACTGGTAAACACGAAACTGCCTCTATCCACGACTTCAAGTACGGTATTTCTGACCGCGGAGCATCGATCCGTATTCCGCTTTACGCTGTGGAGCACGGCTGGAAAGGTTATTTGGAAGACAGAAGACCTGCGTCTAACGCTGACCCCTACAAAGTGGCCTCACGCATCATCAAAACGGTTAAGTCTGCTAAGATTTAATCCCGATGAACTCTATGGCAAAACACCGCTTCGGCGGTGTTTTTTTTTGCTCCTATCCGAGTGTTTGGTATAAAAAGGCACCGTACATCCCCAACAACACCAAACCGTCTCGCCAATTGAGCCTGAGCCCCTTGGGCAAAAACACCAAGGGCAGTACCACTAAGGCAAACGCCAACATCCAAATCATATCTTGATCCACCAAACCCCGATCGACAATTTGTATCGGCGTGATGATCGCGGTGATTCCCAAAACGGCAAAAACATTAAATATGTTGGAACCCAAAAGATTTCCCAAAGAAATCGCCTTTTCTTTCTTCAATACAGCAATCACTGAAGCGGCTAACTCAGGTATGCTCGTACCCACAGAGACCACTGTGATCCCAATAATTCGATCCGAAACCCCCAAAGCAGTAGCTATGGAAACCGATGACTGCACCAAGAGCTCTGATCCCCCCCAAAGGGCTACTCCACCGATCAGCAGATAACCCCATGTTTTAGATAAGGAAAGCGGCAAATCATCCTCCGGCAATTCATCCACCACCGCAGTCTTCTGAAATTTGACAATGTACCAAACAAAAAGCCCTAACAAACCAAAAAACATCCAACCTTCTGCTGAACTGATCTGACCATCAAAAACTGAAGTGCCAAACAACAACAAGGAAGCAAACATCATCACCGGCCAGTCCGTCTTGTAAAAACTGCGGGTGACTTCGATACTTCCCAACATCAGAGTAATGCCCAATACCAAGCCCAGGTTAGCGATGTTAGAGCCCACCACATTGGCCACCGCTAAATCAGGAAAACCGTCTAAGGCTGATTTAACACTCACGATTAATTCGGGGGCAGAGGTAGCAAATGAGACCACCGTAAGGCCGATGACTATCTTGGGCACCCGCAGCCTTAGTGAAAGAGCGACTGCGGACTTTAACAACCAATCACCACCCGCCACCAATACCAAAAGTCCCACGACCAAAAACAAATAATCCATGATTTTAATAAATTTTAATCCAAAGATAAGTGAAGGTATTTATCTTGCGTCCATGAATTGGATGTTTCCCCTTTTGGCCAAAGCCAACAAACTGATTTTACCCAGTCTGACTAAAAGACGTGTTGATCTAGCCAAAGCTTCTCGCTGGCAAATCCTGCTCATCGGCTATCGCTATTACGTGACTTCCAGAGCCTTGGAAGCTAGCAATTCCAAAAGCCCCAAAAATTAGCTTACAGGCCTCCTTTAATTTTTGTAAAACACGAATATTTACTCTATATTTGCACCCGCTTTATTAAGCTAACGGCCTCGTGGCGCAACTGAATAGCGCATCTGATTACGGCTCAGAAGGTTACAGGTTTGAATCCTGTCGAGGTCACTTAAGGATATTCTCTTTTATCCAGTAATTACAAGCCCTTACAGAAATGTAGGGGTTTTTTTATGCACTATTGACAACCACCAATTTAGTGCTTTTTCAGTCAAGTATTGACAGTTATATGACAGTTGAATCTGTTTAGGTCTATTCCACATATCTACTTTAGTTGAATGTAGATGACTTATCCACCTTCGTTGAAAAGTTTTTTTCAATCAAAACCCAAAAATCGTTTTTCTACATCGTTATATGAGTATGAAGATTACAATATCAGATTACTCATTAGTTTTTAGGCTGAATACGTTTCGGCTAATGTTTTATGTCCATAGAAATGCGAGATGGAAAGGCAAGTGCAAGTAAGACGCCCGCAGGGGATACAAACTATAGATGTATCCGTACTTACAAATTAGAGCAGTGTTCTATAGTTGTAGCTCTATGTCTGGTGAAGGAACTCAAACTCAACGGAAGTAAGTTCTTTGAATCAGTACACTCTATACCAAGTGGTAGAATCTCTATTGCTTGACTATAGGGGAAGTGTGTCTGGTTCAGAAATCTAAATCTAACAAAAGTAAGTATAGAATCTTAGTAAGATATGAGTAGAACGAAGTATGGGGGTAGGCAAAAGGGAACACCCAATCGTATCTCAGCAAGTATCAGAGAGCGATTAAAGGACATCTTAGAAGAATGCATAGATACAATTGAACTGGAGGAGTTATCTTCCTCAGAACGCTTAAAACTTATTCAGATGTGTTTACAATACACTTTAACAAAACCTAAACCAGAGAATGAACCAGTGTATAAGAAGCTATTTGAAATCGTAATCGTTGACTCGAAGTACTCTTAATAAGATAAATTATTGAATGGATTAATCAGTTCATTAGGTTTTGACACAATAGATGATAATATTGAGCAAATAAAACACAGTAGAGTATTTACTCAAAAAGAATATTGCTCAAGAATAAATAGCAAATAGAGACTAAATTAGCGGGTCAAACCCTCCTTTATATCCGTGCCTACATCTCAAGATTCTTTTTAAACCAGTTATAGATCCTCTAAAAAATCCATATTTAGTAACACTAAGAACAAAATATTCAGAACAAGTTGGCTTATAAATACAACTTTCTCTTGGTTTTAAATGAGATAGTTTAGACTGATAAAAATGTATAAGGATAATAGTTAGTCTCCTCACTTACCTTCCTCTAAGCGCGACAACTATCAACCACAAACCTCCAGTAAAGAAAATCAAAACCCAATCTAAACAGGTTATTCTATTAAAAAAATTTCCATCAAGGGCTGATGAAGAAGAGGAAGAAGAGGAAGAAGAAGAAGAAGAAGCAGAACCGCCAGCAACATTAATTACATTTCCTGATGAGTATTTTTTTGCTTCTTCTGCTGCCCTTAGTGCAACATCTAAAATTTCTCCACAATGTTTACATTTTTTAGCTTCTATTTTTACTTCTTCTTGACAATATGGGCACAATTGCATAATTATTTTTTTTAAGTTTTATTTAAGATTTAGTTTCGCTGTACAATTTATCAAAATAATTTATATAAAGTTTTTTTGCTTAAAAAATTTTAGTCTAAAAATTAAAAGGGTTCATAATATATTTTTAAAATATAGACGGCATATCACTCTCCTCCAACTCGCTTACCTCTAATCCTCTAAGATAAGTTAGACTAACTGCCAAAGAACTATGCCCCATAGCTTTCTGCAGCTTTGTTAATGAGCCTGTTCTTTTGAATATATCTATAGCTCCTGTATGACGAAACGAGTAAAGGGTCTGGTCTTGTTCAAGAAGCTTAGAAGTGCTCTTAATCGGATGGTTTTGCCATAAAGTCACTATAGATATCAATTGATTTATAAGTTAACCAATCAGTTAACGAATGCATATTTAAAGTGACTGGCATCCTAAGTTTGGAATTATGAATTTCCTTCATTATTCCTTTTGCAGAAGTGGTTACTATACTACAGCTATTAATTATTTCACCTGTTTCTTTGTTAACCCACTCATCATATAGACCAGCAAACCCAAAC
>Ga0222713_10003027_pt1 | contig 17593 bp, 24 predicted proteins | sample C33_649DmetaG_FD_165061 | JGI IMG/M metagenome (GOLD analysis project Ga0222713, IMG submission 165061) | Estuarine water microbial communities from San Francisco Bay, California, United States - C33_649D | ecosystem: Environmental > Aquatic > Marine > Unclassified | place: USA: California...
TGCTCCGCGGACCGAAACACGGTTAGACGCGGACGCTCTGGTGAGCCTTCGATATTCTTGCGGACACGTCGATTCCGACGATCGTACCGCTTCTGTTTTAACGCTATACGGTTCATGTTCTGTTCGTCCTTCGTTACTTACCAGCCGACTTTCCAGCCTTCCGGCGGATGTATTCACCTTGATAACGAACGCCCTTGCCTTTGTATGGTTCTGGCTTGCGCTGTTCGCGGAGTTTGGCAGCCACCTGGCCAACCAGTTGCTTGTCGATTCCCTTCACCATCATCACCGTTGGGCTCGATACAGCAAACTCGATGCCATCGGGAGGGAGAAACATGATGGGGTGCGAATATCCCAGGCTCAGCATGAGATTTTTTCCGCGCATCTCCACCTTGTAACCAACGCCCTCGATTTGCAGCGTACGCTCAAAGCCCTTCGATACACCCTCTACCATCCATGCGATACGAGCACGAGTGGTGCCGTGCATGGCACGAACATCCTTGGCGTCGTTCGCACGCACGAAGGTGATGGTATCGCCATCCTGGTTCGGAGTAATGTTCGTGTTCATCTCATACGTCAGTGTGCCTTTCGGCCCCTTGACTGTACACAGACCGTTAGCGAACGTTACGCTCACACCGTTCGGGATCGTGATGGGTTTATTTCCAACTCGTGACATGATTTCAGTCTCCTTGCTCTCGTACTCTCGTTACCAGATCGTGCAGATAATTTCGCCACCAACGTTTTCACGCCGTGCCTGTTTGTCCGACATCACACCACGCGGGGTGGAGATGATGGCAAGGCCCAAACCATTGCGTACGCGAGGCAGATTTTCAACTCCGGCGTATACGCGGCGGCCCGGCTTGCTCACCCGACGAATCTCGCGAATCACCGGTTGGCCAAAGTAATAGCGCAACTTTACCTGCAGTACACCCTGCGGACCACCGTCTGTGGTGCGGGAGTAGTCGGCGATAAAGCCCTGATCCTTAAGAATCTCGGCAATGGCAACCTTGATGTTCGACGCTGGTACGTCGAGCGTCTTGTGCTTTGCTGCCGATGCATTACGGATCCGCGTAAGGAAATCGGCAATTGGGTCTGATACTGGCATAAGTCTACTGTGTCGCTGATGTGTCGATGATATAGTGGTAGGGGGCGCCCCGGGCTTACCAGCTTGCCTTGCGGATTCCTGGAATCTTCCCGTCAAGTGCGAGCAGTCGGAACATGTTCCGGCAAAGACCGAACTTGCGGTACACACCGCGTCCGCGACCTGTTACTAGACAGCGCTGGCGGATACGTACCGGAGAGCTATTCCGTGGAAGCTTTTGCAAGCCAACCATGTCGCCAGCCTCTTTGAGTTCCTCACGCTTCTTCGCATACTTTTCCGCAAGACGAATGCGCTTCTCATTACGAGCGATGATGCTCCTACGTGCCATGTTACTACCTCGTCCTCGTTAGTCTCGTTTGCGGAATGGAAAACCAAATTCTTGCAGCAAGGCGTAAGCCTCTTCGTCCGTATGTGCTGACGTCACGAATGTCACGTCCATACCGGAAATACGGCTCACCTTGTCGACGTCGATCTCAGGGAAGATGATCTGCTCTTTCACACCAATGGTGTAGTTCCCGCGACCATCGAAGCTCTTGTCCGAGAATCCGCGGAAGTCGCGAATACGTGGAGCAGCGATGTTGATGAAGCGATCAAGGAACTCGAACATGTGGGCGCGTCGAAGCGTCACTCGCGATCCGATCGGCATGCCTTCGCGCAACTTGAAGTTGGCGATCGACTTGCGGGCCCGCGTTACCGCTGGGCGCTGACCAGTGATCAGTTCCAACTCATTCATCGCTGACTGCAGCGCCTTTGCATCGGCTACGGCACCACCAGCACCAATGTTGATGGTGATCTTCTCCAGCTTCGGCACCTGCATCACAGAGCCGTAGTTGAATTTCTTCATCAACGCCGGAACAACCGTTTCACGATAGAAGGCTGCAAGGCGCGGTGGCACCTTTACGGTTTGCACATCTTCGAGACGTGGACCTTCTGGTTTGAAATCAAACTTTTTCTGTACTGTCTTAGCCATGATTCTCTGATCCTTAGGATCGGCTGATTACAATTCCTCGTTCGTTGTCTTTGCGATGCGCGTGACGACTGTACGCTCACCGTTCTCCGTGCGGTTGAAACCAACACGGGTGCCCTTGCCGTTTTTATCCACCAACATCACGTTGGAGTAGTGGATCGGCACTTCCTGCTCGTGGATACCGCCACTCGGGAACTGCTGCGACGGACGCTGCGCTTTTTTGCGCAGGTTCACGCCCTCGACTAGTACGGTCATCTTGGATGGATTCACCACCAGGACGCGTCCCGTAGCTCCCTTGTTTTGTCCTGCAATCACGGTTACCGTGTCGCCCTTTTTGATCTTTAGTTTCATCATCTACCTCACAGAACCTCAGGGGCGAGCGATACGATCTTCATGAAGCTTTTCTCGCGAAGTTCGCGAGCAACTGGTCCGAAGATGCGAGTGCCCCGTGGGTCGTTATTGTTGTTCAACACTACAGCGGCATTCTCATCGAACCGGATGTACGATCCGTCGCGACGGCGTATTTCCTTCTTCGTCCGGACGATCACAGCGCGTACCACTTCACCTTTCTTCACAGCTGCCTGTGGGAGGGCAGCCTTCACCGAGCACACCACGAGGTCGCCAACTGAGGCATACCGCTTTCCGTGGCCGCCGAGGACGCGGATACAACGCAGGCGACGAGCACCGCTGTTGTCCGCTACGACGAGATTGCTTTCTTCCTGGATCATGCTATTCTCCCTTACTTCGCACGTTCAATGATTTCAACCAAGGCCCAACGCTTGCGAGCACTCAGTGGGCGGCTTTCCACCACGCGAACCGTATCGCCAATGTTGCACTCGTTGTTTTCGTCGTGCGCCATGACTTTTTTCGTTTGCTTGTAGTACCGCTTATAGATCGGATGAGCAACCTGGCGCTCGATGCTCACGACAATGGTTTTGTCTGCTTTATTGCTGACTACCTTGCCGACGCGCACCTTCTTGCGTCCGACTTCCGACGTTGCTGTTGTTGTTTCTGCTGCCATGTGAGTCATCCGAATCAGTTGTCGTTATTCTTGCGTTCGTGCAGGATGGTTTTCATCCGTGCAACATCCTTACGAAGCGTCTTCAAGCTCGAGGAATCATCCAGTTGACCAAGAGCGCTACGGAAGCGCAGACGGGTCAGACTCTCTTGTGCCTCTGCGATGAAGGCGACGATTTCCTCGGTGCTCAGACTGCGAAGGTCTTGTGCCTTACGTGCTTTCATTACAGTGCCCCAAGATCTACTCGTTGAACAAACTTGCATTTGATGGGCAGCTTGTGTGAGGCCAGGCGAACGGCCTCTTGTGCACGCTCCTTGGTTACACCGTCGATCTCAAAGATCACGCGTCCCGGCTTGACCACTGCTACCCAGAGCTCCGGATTACCTTTACCGGAACCCATTCGCGTCTCGGCCGGCTTCTTTGTTACTGGCTTGTCCGGGAAGATGCGAATCCACACCTTACCATCACGACGCAGGTAACGGTTGATAGCAATACGAGCCGATTCAATCTGGCGGTTCGTGATCCAAGCGCCTTCCATAGCCTTCAGTCCGAATGAACCGAACTCTACAGTTGATCCGCGGTAGGCCTTGCCACGGCGGCGGCCACGTTGGGTTTTGCGGTGCTTAACTCTCTTTGGAATGAGCATGGTTGTATCCTAATACCCTGTCTGCTTACTTCTCGTTATTCTGTTGCTTACCGATCACGTCACCGCGGCAGATCCATACCTTCACACCGATGGATCCATACACGGTTTCGGCGCGGCCCTGAGCATAGTCGATGTCGGAGCGAAGCGTGTGCAACGGCACACGGCCCTCTTTGTACTGTTCTGTGCGGGACATGTCTGCCCCACCAAGGCGGCCCGAGCACATCACACGCACGCCTTCGGCACCTACGCGCATGGTGCTGCTAACCGCATTCTTCATCGCTCGACGGAACGAGATCCGACCTTCCAGCTGGGCAGCGATGTTATCGGCTACCAACTGAGCGTCGAGTTCCGGACGCTTGATTTCACTGATCAGAACCTTCACATCCTTTTTCGTCAGCTTCCGAAGTTCTTCTTCCAGCTGATTGATGTCCTTGCCCGACCGACCGATGATGACGCCTGGACGCGAGGTGGTAATGGTAATGCGAACCTGTTTTGCTGTACGCTCAACAATGACTCGCGCAATGCCAGCTTTCTTCAGACGGCTCTTGATGTAGTTCCGAACCATCAAGTCTTCCTGAAGCTTCTCGGCGACGTTCTTCTCATCGAACCAATTGGCATCCCACTGACGGATGATGCCTAGTCGCAAGCCAATAGGGTTGGTTTTCTGACCCACGTGAAGATTCTCCGCTTACTGTTTCGTAGTTACGACAATGGTGAGGTGATGCGAGCGCTTCCGAACGCGATAGGCACGTCCCATCGGAGCCGCCGAGATTCGCTTCATCGTTGGACCCTGGCCCACATGCGCTTCCTTCACAACGATGGACTCAGGATCAATACCAGCGTCCTTCTGTGTGAGGTTGTTGATGGCTGACTTGAGGGTGAGCTCAGCAGCTTCTGCTGCATGCTTGTCGGAAAACTTCAGGATCGTGAGGGCTTCCTGAGCCGACTTGCCGCGGATCAAGTCAACAACCAATCGCATTTTCCGTGGCGATGATCGTGTGTATCGCTTTATTGCGCGCGCTTCCATCGTACTGCGTCCTTATTTCTTGCCTGTTTTCAAATCTTTCCGGTTGCCCGAGTGGCCGCGGTAGGTACGCGTGGGAGCGAACTCACCAAGCTTGTGTCCTACCATGTTCTCGGTGACATATACCGGGATGAATTTGTTGCCGTTGTGAACAGCGAACGTGTGTCCAACAAAGTCCGGGCTAATCGTTGATGCTCGTGACCATGTTTTTACAACCGTCTTCTTGCTCTGCGCATTGAGTTCTTCAACCTTGCGCACCAACTTGTAGCTGATAAACGGTTCCTTCTTGAGGGAACGTGGCATAGTATGCTACTCCTGATCCTTATGCGTTACGACGACGGATGATCATATCGTTGGAAGCCTTCTTCTTGCTCCGGGTCTTCAAGCCCTTCGCCAGCTGGCCCCATGGTGAACGTGGGTGCTTGCGGCCACCACCTGACTTGGACTTACCTTCACCACCACCGTTCGGGTGGTCGACTGGGTTACGAGCCATACCGCGGGTAAGCGGACGAACTCCCAACCAGCGCTTCCGTCCGGCCTTACCGTACAGAATGTTCTCGTGCGTGGTGTTGCTTACCACACCCAGCGTGGCCATGCAGTCGGCAGGCACCATCCGAATCTCACCCGAAGGGAGTTTCAGCTGAGCCTTGTTGCCATCTACGCCCACGAACTGAGCTGATGTTCCGGCCGAGCGAACCATTTGGCCACCCTTGCCTGGCTTCATTTCGATATTGTGCACCACCATACCAACCGGAATGGAGCGCAGTGGCATGGCATTGCCGTCACGCAGTTCCGATCCGGCACCACTGGTGAGCACATCGCCAACCTTGACCTTATCGGGAGCAAGGATGTAGCGCTTCTCGCCGTCCTCGTACTGCAGCAAGGCAATACGACAGGTGCGGTTTGGATCGTACTCGATGGTCATCACCGTTGCCTTCATTCCAAGCTTGTTCCGCTTGAAATCAATCTTGCGGTACATACGCTTGTGTCCGCCGCCACGGTGACGCGAGGTAATGCGTCCAGTGTTGTTCCGTCCACCCGTCTTCTTGATCGGCTCGATCAAGGACTTCTCCGGCTTGGTTGCCGTGACTTCCTCGAAGGTACTGATGCTGTAGAAGCGGGTACCAGGTGTAATGGGTTTGAGTGAGCGTGTTGCCATCGTTATTCTCCGTGACCGATCTTAATCTTCCGCGCCTTCGCCCGAAACAATGTCGATCGTCTGTCCGGCCTTCAGTGTGATGTAGGCCTTCTTCTTCAAATTCGTTTTTCCAATCTGCCAGCCACTACGAGTGTAGCGCTGTTTTACCTTGCCCTTGGTGCGAACCGTACGAATGCTCACAGCGTCCACATCGAACATCTGCTTGATTGCTGCACGGATCTGGATCTTGTTCGCCGCAGGATCCACCTCAAACACATACTGTGCTTGTTGCTGACCCAGCTTCGATGCCTTCTCGGTAATGATCGGGCGCTTCAACACAGTAATCATTTCGTTCCTCCTTGTGCAGCGTCACCGAACGACTGTTCCAGCGTTGCAATGGCGCTCTTAAAGATCACCACGGCGCTGTGATTCAGGACGTCGTAGGCGGAGATCTTGTCGGCTGGGAAGGTTGTGACGTTCGGGATGTTACGAGCCGAAAGCACCAGCGTGCGATCAACCGTTGGCAGCAACATCAACACCTTCTTGCCCGATACGTTGATGGCCTTCAACATGGTTGCGAAGTCCTTCGTCTTTGGCGCATTCATGCCAAAGTCCTCTACGACTACCACGCTGTTCTCCTGGGCACGCAGCGACAGAGCCGACTTCCGTGCCAGTCGCTTGACCTTCACTGGCAGATCTACGGAGTAGGCATGGGGCTTGGGGCCATGAATCGTACCACCACCTGGAAGCAACGGTGAACGGCTGGAGCCACGACGTGCGCCGCCAGTACCCTTCTGCTTGAATGGCTTCTTGCCGCCACCACTTACTTCGCCACGACCCTTGGTCTTGTGCGTTCCTTGTCGCCGGCTGGCGAGATAGGAACGAACGGCCTGATACATAGCGTGTTCGTTGGGCTCGATGCCGAAGACCGATGCAGGAAGCTCGATTGAGCCTGCCTTTGCGCCGTCCTTCGTAAGTACATCCACTGTCATGATGATCTTCTTCGATGTTATAGCTTGACGATTTCGACGACGGAGTTCATAGCACCCGGAATACTACCCTTAACGATCAGGATGTTATCCTCGGGAATCACCTGAAGCACCGTCAGGTTGCGTACCGTAATACGCTTGCCGCCCATGCGACCGGCCATCTTCATTCCCTTGAATACACGCGATGGGAACGATGACGATCCAATCGAACCTGGAGCACGCGGACGGTCGCTCTGGCCGTGGGTTGCCATACCAACACCACCGAAATGGTGACGGCGAACAACGCCTTGGAAGCCCTTGCCCTTGCCGTTGGCAGACACCTTGATCTTGTCTCCAATGGCAAACGTTTCAACGGTGAGGATGTCGCCGCTGTTGACCTTGTCGACCAACTCGCGGAATTCCTTCAGATGCCGGTGCGGTTGCACTCCGTTTTTGGCGAAGTGTCCTGCACGCGGACGATTGATTTTACGCTCGGGAATGAGATCATACCCGATTTGCACGGCATTGTAGCCGTCTGATTCTTTGGTCTTGACTTGCACAACTGGGCAAGGGCCCGCTTCAATCACCGTGCAGGGTACAAATACCCCATCCTCGGAGAAGAGGCTCGTCATGCCAAGTTTGCGTCCAAGTATTGCACTCATGACCTTGTTTCCTAGACTTTCACTTCCACATCAACACCTGCTGGCAGCTCCAGGCGCATGAGCGCATCAATGGTCTTCTGCGTAGAGCTGAAGATATCGATCAGGCGCTTGTGCACCCGTGCCTCGAATTGTTCGCGAGACTTCTTGTCCACGTGCGGCGACCGCAGGACGGTATACACCGAACGTTCGGTCGGAAGAGGAATCGGACCTGAAATAACAGCGCCCGTTTGCTTTACCGTGCGGACAATACGATCGGCCGACCTGTCGATCAGATTGTGATCGTACGACCGAAGTTTGATGCGAATTCGTTGCGTAGCCACTCGTTCTTTCTCCCTGTTGGGTTCGTAGAGACAGAAAGAGGGAAGGAAGCCCCCTCCCTCTTTCCGACCTCAGTAGTAATTCGTTACTCGAGAACCGCCGTTACTACACCAGCGCCTACCGTACGACCACCTTCGCGGATAGCGAAGCGGAGTCCCTCGTCCATAGCTACTGGCGTGATCAGTTCAACTTCGAGGTTGTCGATGTTGTCGCCAGGCATGATCATTTCAACGCCTGATGGCAGGTTCAACACACCCGTTACGTCCGTTGTACGGAAGTAGAACTGTGGGCGATATCCGTTGAAGAATGGCGTGTGACGGCCGCCTTCTTCTTTCTTGAGTACGTAAGCCTGAGCCTTGAACTTGTGGTGTGGCTTGATCGATCCTGGCTTGGCGATAACCATGCCGCGCTCGATTTCTTCTTTGTCTACACCACGAAGCAGAAGACCAACGTTGTCGCCAGCTTGACCGTTATCCAGCAGCTTGCGGAACATCTCGATACCTGTTACGGTCGACTTCTTCTGCAGGCCGAAACCTACGATTTCAACTTCTTCGTTCACGTTGATGATACCGCGCTCGATACGACCGGTACCTACCGTTCCACGACCAGTGATCGAGAATACGTCCTCGACCGGCATCAAGAATGGCTTATCTACGTCGCGTACTGGCGTAGGGATGTAGGTGTCAACGGCGTCCATGAGTTCATAGATGCACTGCATGTCGGCATGATCAGCAGCAGCGCCACCCGAAGCAGCGTCCAGAGCCTTCAGAGCCGAACCCTTGATGATCGGAATCTCGTCACCTGGGAATTCGTAGCTGCTGAGCAGTTCACGAATCTCAAGTTCAACGAGTTCTACGAGCTCAGGGTCAGCGATGTCGACCTTGTTCATGAATACCACGATACGAGGTACACCTACCTGGCGGGCAAGCAGGATGTGCTCGCGCGTTTGTGGCATCGGACCGTCGGTAGCGGCAACCACGAGAATTGCACCGTCCATCTGAGCGGCACCCGTGATCATGTTCTTCACATAGTCAGCGTGGCCTGGGCAGTCAACGTGTGCGTAGTGACGGTTTTCCGTCTCGTACTCCACGTGAGCTGTGGCAATCGTGATTCCACGAGCCTTCTCTTCAGGTGCGTTGTCGATTGAGTCGAACGAGCGCTTTTCGGCAAGGCCTTTGGCTGCAAGGCACATCGAAATAGCGGCCGTGAGCGTGGTCTTACCATGGTCTACGTGGCCAATCGTGCCAACGTTGACGTGGGGTTTATTGCGCTCAAATTTCTCTTTGGCCATGGTGCAAACTCCTTGATTCCGTTAGGGGTTTGTGTTGAACTATAGTGAGTTGATATCGTACGGTCTGGAAAAGAAAACAATGATACGGAAGAAAATCGGATTGGCAATACGATTTCCTGCCGTATCCCCCATGGATTCAGCCGGAGCAATTGTTCTCGGTGACAGGTATCGGCGTTGCGGCAACTAGTGCCGCGCAACCGATGGCTCGTACTGACGGAAGGTCATCGTGTACGAACCTCGTCCTTGTGTCAACGATCGCAACTGCGTCACGTAGCCGAATAGCTGCGACAGCGGTACCAATGCCGTCACAACTTGCAGGATGTCGCGGGACTGAATCCCTTCTACCCTGCCCATGCGGGAACTGAGGTCTGCAATGACCTCACCCACATACTCCTCGGGCGTAACGACCTCGACGGCAAACACCGGCTCCATCAGAATGGGACTGGCTTTGCGGACCGCATCTCGTACGGCCATCGAGGCGGCAACAGCATACGCTGTTTCCGTTGCATCTTCTTCCTGGAAGCCAGCATCGCGAAGGACGGCCACGACATCAATCATGGGGTATCCTGCAATGGGTCCAACCTTGAGGGCCTCGAGGGCACCTCGTGCTACACTCTGCGCGTACAACTCAGGAAGTACCTCTGGTTTGAGCTCGTTGTGGAACTCAAGGCCTTTTCCTGCGCTGTTCGGACGGATCTCAATCGTGACCTGTCCGAATTGGTTCTTCCCTGCTGCACTGCGAACGAATTCTCCATTGGCAGTGGCTGAGGAAGAGACCGTTTCCCGAAACGCGACTTGGGGTTTTCCAACCTTTACTGGAACACCAAACTCTCGCTTGAGGCGGTCGACGATAATCTCCAGGTGGAGTTCGCCGACGCCGCTAATGATGGTTTGGCCAGATTCAGCATCTGTATGGAATCGAAACGTCGGATCTTCTTCGGAGAGCCGATGTAAGGATTCCGCGAGCTTGTCCTGATCTGCCAGGGTTTTTGCCTCCACCGCCTGATTAATAACAGGGTCGGCAAAGGAGATGTTCTCTAGGAGGATGGGCTTGCGAGTGTCGCACAGCGTATCACCAGTGCGCGTCCATCGTAGTGATGGCACAGCCACGATATCACCAGCATACGCTTCGTCGAGTTCGTCGCGCTTATTGGCCCGCATGCGGATGAGTTTTCCGATGCGTTCTTTCTTACCCTCGTTGGTGACGTTCATCACCTGCGTACCCGTGGCAATCGTGCCGGAGTAGATTCGGATGAACGTTAGTCTGCCCACAAATGGATCAGTGATCACCTTGAAGGCAAGAGCTGCGAAGGGGGCTTCATCACTCGGTGGGCGCGTGTCTTCTTGTTCGTAGTTCTCAGCGCTGTGGCCATGAACGTGCCCTACATCTGTAGGCGAGGGCAGATAGTTGATCACCGCGTCGAGAAGTTGCTGTACACCCTTGTTTTTAAAGGATGAACCGCAGAACACCGGTGTGTGCTGCAGGCGCAGGGTGCCTGTGCGGATGGCAGCTTGAAGTTCCTCGTTGGAGATGTCTTCGCCAGCGAGATACCGCTCTAAGAGCGCATCTTCTACTTCCGCTGCTGCTTCGATGAGTGCCGTGCGGGCCTCGTCGGCGGCTGCACGGTATTCGTCGGGGATCGGAACAACATCAAAGGTGACTCCCTGCTCGGCATCGAACACATAGGCCTGCATGGCAAGGATGTCGATGACACCCTTAAAGGTGTCTTCCGCTCCGTAGGGGATCTGCATCGCTACCGGCTTTGCTCCAAGCCGGCTGCGCATCATCTCCAACACGCGGTTGAAGTTTGCGCCGAGGCGGTCCATCTTGTTCACAAAGGCAATTCGCGGTACGCGGTACTGCTCAGCCTGATGCCATACGGTTTCGGATTGCGGCTCTACGCCAGCAACGGCGCAGAACAATCCGATGGCACCGTCCAGAACACGAAGAGATCGCTGCACTTCGGCTGTGAAGTCCACGTGGCCGGGAGTGTCGATGATGTTGATCGTGTGATCGCGCCACGGCACGGAAACGGCCGCTGACGTAATCGTGATTCCACGCTCTTTTTCCTGCTCCATGTAATCGGTGAAGGCCGTCCCTTCGTGGACTTCCCCCATACGATGTACCATTCCGGTGTAGAACAGGATCCGTTCCGTCGTTGTTGTCTTCCCAGCATCAATGTGAGCCATGATGCCGATGTTTCTGACATGATCAATAGCGACGGTACGTGGCATGGTCGTCGAATGTTCTCGTAGAATTCAGCTTGTCAAAGAACCAAGGTCGATTGCGTCTTGAGGGGTTGCCTTACCAGCGGAAGTGCGAGAATGCACGGTTGGCATCAGCCATGCGGTGCATTTCATCGCGGCGCTTGATCGCTCCGCCTTCACCATTGGCTGCAGCCTGGATCTCGCTGGCCAGCTTTCCTGCCATCGAGCGATCACGACGCTCGAGCGCATACTTCTTCAACCAGCGGATTGCCAGAGCAACTCGGCGTTCTTCGCGAACTTCCATTGGCACCTGGTACGTAGCACCACCCACACGGCGGGGACGGATCTCCACGGCGGGTGCCACGTTCGCCATGGCCTTGCGGAATACCTCGAGTGGATCTTCCTTGGTTTTTTCAGCGATGATGCCAAAGGCCGTGTACACCAGCGAGCGTGCTGTGGCCTTCTTGCCATCTTCCATAATGATATTCACGAACTGCGCCAGGACCACATCGTTAAATCGTGGGTCGGGAGTGACGCGTCGTTTTTCTGCTCTTTTCTTGCGCATGATGCTAGTACCGAGATTGTTTGATTCGTTGAGATGGCCCCGAAACCTTACTTGGCTCCGGCTGCCTTCGGACGCTTAGCGCCGTACTTGGAGCGAGCCTGCTTCCGATTCGCTACACCCTGCGTGTCGGCCGAGCCGCGCACGATGTGGTAGCGTACACCAGGAAGGTCCTTCACACGACCACCGCGGATCAGCACAATCGAGTGCTCCTGCAGGTTGTGTCCTTCTCCAGGGATGTAGGCCGTCACCTCGATGCCGTTCGTCAAGCGCACACGTGCCACCTTGCGGAGAGCCGAGTTTGGCTTCTTAGGCGTAGTGGTGTACACACGCGTGCACACGCCGCGCTTTTGTGGGCAGGACTGAAGAGCAGGAGACTTGCTCTTCTCGATGATGACCTTGCGTCCTTTACGGACCAGTTGGCTCAGGGTTGGCATGAAACAGTGCCTTGGAGATTCTGACAGTGTATGAAGTAGAGCTTGCAAAAATAGAGGGCAAGAGTATTCTGTGCAAATCAGTTGCACGATTATCCACACGAACGTGCGATTTAGTAGACCTGTTAGTGTGCCTTCAGCAGGTCCCGCACAGACCGTACCGCCCTCGCTTCGGGCACTTCCAGGTAGGTGGCCACCCGCTGCAGAATGGCCTCGGGCCCCCTACCTGCCTGCCTCCACGAGCGCAGATCGGTGCTACCATGACTCTTCGAGAGCTTCTCTCCCGTGGCATCCACAATCAACGGATGATGCTCTACGGAAATGTCCGCAAAGCCCTGCAGTTCAGGAACCAGCGCACTCAGCGCTCGCTGCGTTGCGGTTACCGGGAGGAGATCACTACCCCGCACGATGTGCGTAATGCCGTGGTCGACATCGTCCACCACGGAGACGATCATGTAGGCTGGCGCCCCGTTCTTTCCACGTACCACTGGAAACGGAATCGGCACATTCTCTAACCGAAGGCGAAGGGCGTGGTCGGCACTCGTGCAATCAATCGATCCGGCAAGCGATCCGGCAAGCGATCTAGCTGCACAGGTTCCTGGATACTGCCCTCCAGCTTGCTGCACATCGCGTCGGGTACAGGAGCAGGCAAACACTTGCTGTGCCTCAACCAGCTGTTGGATCACGGCATGGTACCGATCATAACGCAGCTGCTGCGAATATTCCCGAGCTAGGCTATCAGGGCTTGTGGGGCCGTAATCCCAGTCCAGCCCCAGCCAGTCGAGCGTGTGGAAGATGTCGTCCACAAACTCAGACTGCACCGTCTGTTGCCCTGCATCATCGATGCGTAAACGGACGGTACCGCCCCAACGTCGTGCCCTCACCCAGGTGAGAACGAAGTTGAAGGCGGTACCCTCGTGCAGATAACCCGATGGTGTCGGCGCTATCCGTGTATGAACCGGCATGGCGTAGGGGGCTGGACTAGCGGCCCTCGGCGCGCTTGGTAGCGTGGTCCCGAGCCATCTCGTCCTGAATGTTCTTCGGAATCTGCGAGTACTTCGAGAACTCCATCGAGAACTCACCCTTGCCTTGTGTGGCCGAGCGCAGATCAGTGGAGTAGCCAAACATCTCCGACAGCGGTACTTCCGACTCCACCGTCACGTAGCCAGCATCCGACTCGGTACCCAGAATCACACCACGACGCTGGTTGATCTGACCGATCACCGCACCCTGGAACTCTTCCGGTACACTGACTTCCAGCTTCATGATTGGCTCAAGCACGATAGGCTTGGCCTTGGCATACGCTTCCCGGAAGGCCATCAGAGCGGCCGTCTTGAAGGCCTGCTCCGAGGAGTCCACGGCGTGCGTAGCACCGTCGTTGAGCGTGACGCGCACACCTACGATCTTCTGTCCAATCAGCGTGCCTTCGGTCATAGCTTCCTGGAAGCCCTTGTTACAGGGGCCGATGTATTCCTTCGGAATCACACCGCCTACGATGTCATCCACAAACTCGTAGGTCTCTACGGCGTCCAGCGGGAGCGGCTCGATAAAGCCCCCTACCCGACCGAACTGACCAGAGCCACCTGTTTGCTTCTTGTGCGTGTAGTTGAACTCCGCTTTCTGGCTGATGGCTTCGCGGAAGGCAACCTTCGGACGTCCTACCACCACTTCGGTGTTGTACTCGCGCTTGATACGCTCGATGTAGATGTCCAAGTGAAGTTCGCCCATGCCCTTGATGATGGTTTCACCGGATTCTTCATCGCGGCTTACACGGAACGTTGGGTCTTCCTTCGTGAAGCGGTTCAGTGCTTTCGAGAAGTTCACCTGGCCGGCCTTGTCCTTTGGAGCAACGGCCAACTCGATTACAGGCTCGGGTACGAACATCGACGTCATGGAGTAGATCACGTTGCCGTCGGTGAACGTGTCACCCGAAGCACAGTCCACACCGAACATGGCTACGATGTCGCCAGCGCCGGCTTCTTCGATGTCGTGCATTTCCGAGGCGTGCATGCGCACAAGGCGTGGCACCTTGATCTTCTTGCCGTTGGCGACGTTGTTGATGAAGTCGCCCTTCTTGATCGAGCCTTGGTAGATGCGCATGTAGGTCAGCTGACCGTAGCGGCCGTCTTCGAGTTTGAAGGCCAGCATCACGAGCGGCTTCGAATAGTCGCTTGCCAGCTCCACCTTCGCTTCGTTGTTGTTCTGGTCCAGGGCTTCGTTCTTGATGTCGAATGGCGCTGGCAGGTACGACGTTACGCCGTCCAACAGCACCTGCACACCCTTGTTCTTGTAGGCCGAGCCACAGAAGACGGGCGTCATGCCCATGCACAGCGCACCCTTGCGGATGGCCGACATCAGTTCTTCCCGCGTTGGCTGCTCGTCCATCAGGAACTTCTCCATCAGGGAGTCGTCGAAGTCCGCAGCTACTTCAATCAGGTGGTGACGCAGCTCCTTGGCTTTATCCATCATGTCAGCTGGGATCTCTTCGTGGCGCATTTCCGATCCGCCCTCGCCGTCGAAGTACACAGCCTTCATGTCCACTAGGTCGATCACCCCTTCCAGCTTGTCTTCCAAGCCGATGGGATACGATACGAAGGCAGGGTTGTGCTGCAGTTTCTCACGCAATTGCGCCATCACCCGGTCGGGGTTGGCACCGGAGCGGTCGCACTTGTTAATGAAGGCCAGACGTGGTACGCTGTAGCGACGCATCTGACGATCCACCGTAATCGACTGCGACTGCACACCGGCTACCGAACACAGTACCAGCACGGCACCGTCCAGTACGCGAAGCGCGCGCTCCACTTCCACGGTAAAGTCCACGTGGCCTGGAGTGTCGATCAGGTTAATGTTGAAGTCGCCCCACTCACAGTACGTGGCAGCCGACTGAATGGTAATCCCCTTTTCGCGCTCGAGGTCCATCGAGTCCATCTTGGCACCCACGCCGTCCTTACCACGAACTTCGTGGATCGCGTGGATCTTACCCGTGTAGAACAGGATGCGCTCAGAGAGCGTGGTCTTGCCCGAGTCGATGTGGGCTGAGATACCAATGTTTCGAACTTTCGCCAAGTCTGCCATAGCGGTGCGGTACGGTTGTTGTGAGAAAAGACAACAAAGATACCGGAAAAACTAACGCCAGGGCAAGTGATAACGACATCCAATACCACCTACTGGGTGGTCAGCTCGAGGTTTCTCAGCTTCGGAGCCTTGAGAGCAACGCCGGCTACTACAAGGAGGGTGATCGTTGCGCCAAAGATCACGCTGGGTACGGCACCCATCACGCGGGCGGCTACGCCGCTTTCGAGGGCGCCGATCTCGTTGCTGGAGGAGATAAACATCGTGTTAGCAGCCGCTACGCGGCCGCGCATGTCGTCTGGGGTGTAGAGCTGCAGGATGGTGCTGCGCACTACAACGCTGACGGCATCGAAGCCCCCTACCAGCACCAGGCAGGCAGCACTCAGCCAGAAGACCGTGCTCAGCGCGAAGCCCAAGGTGGCAAGGCCGAAGCCGGTAATGGCCAGCAGGAGGATGCGGCCAGTATTGCGTGTTGGAGTGCGCGCACTCAGGTAGGCCATCACCAGCACGGAACCCACGGACGGTGCTGCACGCAGGATGCCCAGGCCGGAGGCGTCCACAAGTAATACGTCGCTGGCAAACACTGGCAGGATGGCTACGGCCCCACCGAAGAGCACGGCCAGCATGTCCAGGAGCAAGGCACCAAACACCACCTGATTGCCCAGGATGAATCGCAGGCCGGCTGTCACCTCGGTGCGCAAGTGTTTCTTCTCGGATGTTGGTACTGGTGGAGCGGATGGGATGCCAACCAGACCAACCAGACCAACCATCATGACCGCTACCGTAAGCAGGGACGCTGAGCCAACGCCCAGGGAGCCGTACAGGAGTCCGGCAACCATCGGGCCCAGTACCATGGCCGCCTGCCAGACAGTGCTGCCCATGGCCGTAGCTCGAGCCAGTAGATCGCGGGGAGCGATCACACTCAGGAGTGAGAACATGGACGGCGAGTACATCGAACGGGCGAAACCATTCAGCACCACCATGGCAAGAATCATCGTGATCGAAGTGCTCACACCCAAGCGATCCACCGACCACTCCTGCACCAGCAGGCCTGTAGCAACAGCGCTGAGCGCAATCACGATCGCCGCAACCACGAGCGACACCTTCTTGTTTAGGCGATCTACCACGTAGCCCATCGGCAGTGCGGCGCCAATGGCGGGGATGGCCTCGGCCAAGCCCACCATGCCCAGCATCAGAGGATCCTTCGTAAGGCTGTAGACCGTCCAGCCGACGATCAAACCCTGCATGTGCCAGCCGGTGGCCATACAGAACCGAAGCAGCAGGTAGGATCGAAAGGCAGGGATGCGAAGGGGGCTCACTCCACCCACCGATCAACGGCGGCGCATACGGCGGCGTCGCCCGTAACGTTCACCACCGTTCGACCCATGTCTAGCAAACGATCCACCGGCACGACGAAGCTGATCCAGGCAGGATTCAGGCCAACGCTCTGCATCACGAGAATCAGCGTGACCAGTCCACCACTCGGCACGGCTGCAGCACCAATCGAGGCCAGCGTTGCGGTAAGCACAATCGTGAGCTGTTGCGTGAGCGACAGATCGATCATGTGGAACTGTGCCAGGAACACCACCACCACGGCCTGGTACATCGAGGTGCCATCCATGTTGATCGTAGCGCCAATGGGCAACACAAAGCCAGCGGTACGCTGCTGCACGCCCAAGCGGTCGCGGACGCACTCCAGCGTCACGGGTAGCGTGGCGGCACTCGAGCTGGAGGAGAAGGCCAACGTTTGCGCCGGAGCCATCGCCGTGAAGAACGAGCGGATGGAGACGTCCGGCCGCACGATCTTGATCAGCACGGGATACACCACGCCGATGATCAGCACCAGACCAAGTACCACCGTTGCACTGTACCAGCCCAGTGTTTCGAACATCCCCAGTAACCGCGACGGATCGTCACCGGCCAAGCCCCCTACCTTCCCTGCCACGAGGCAGAACACGAAGAAGGGCGCACCCCGCATGATCAACTCGACAATCTTCAGGAAGATGCCGTCCAGCGCCATCAGCAGATCGGTGATCGGCTTGGTCCGCTCGGCCGGCACAAGGATCATGGCCACCCCTACAAGGATGGCAAAGGCAATGATCTGCAGCATCGCAGCCTCGGAAAACGCACCTACCACGTTGTCCGGAATCATGTCGATCATAGGCTGCAGGGGGCCTTCGGTATCG
>Ga0222713_10003029_pt1 | contig 17591 bp, 9 predicted proteins | sample C33_649DmetaG_FD_165061 | JGI IMG/M metagenome (GOLD analysis project Ga0222713, IMG submission 165061) | Estuarine water microbial communities from San Francisco Bay, California, United States - C33_649D | ecosystem: Environmental > Aquatic > Marine > Unclassified | place: USA: California...
AGCAACAACACGAGAACTCCAAGTATTAGATGGATTCTCTTTTTCACAAAACACAGGTCAAGAAACTGTTACTACAAATGAGGCAGGTATTTCCCCAGTACGCGGACAGCGCAGCTTTAATACTTCGCTAGAGCCAGTAGATTGGAGTTTTACTACCTATATTCGCCCTGTAATTGCAGAGGGTGCTACAACTACTACCGGCATTGACGCTGACGACGTGGTTGACGCAGAAGAGTCGGTTCTCTGGGGAGCTATGTCCAGCACAAATGGTGGTAGTTGGACACAAACAGCAGGTACAGTATCCGCAGGGCCTCCTGTAAGCTATAGTGTTAAACCTGTTTCTACAGTTAGTTTTGCAAATTCTAATGTACACCAATTACAAGCTTTTGGTCTGATTATTGTTTTTGAAGACGTTACTTATGTTATCGATAATTGCGCTATTGATTCAGCTACTATCGATTTTGGATTAGATGCAATTGCTGCCGTTCAATGGGCTGGCAAAGGTACAGAAATGCGCCAATTAGCTAATACTGTACTTATTGGTGCACCTACAGCAGGTACTGTTGCCCTAACCGGAGGTATTACAGGAGCTTCAGCTGTTGCTAAAGCAAAAAATACTGATGCTCGTTTTATTGCTAATAAGTTATCAACAATGACGTTAACAGCTGCTGGCTTTGGTGGTGTATCTGCCGGAAGTTACACTATTGCATTAACAGGCGGTAATTTAACAATTAGTAATAACTTAACTTACTTAACTCCTGCTAATTTAGGCGTAGTTAATAAGCCGATTACTTATTTTACAGGTACTCGCTCTGTTACAGCTAACGTAACCGCATACTTAAAAACCGGCTTAACTGGTGGTAATAAACAAGGTGCAGGTTTGTTAAATGACTTGCTAACAGCCAGCGGCTCAAGCACAGAAAATAAGTTTTCTAGTGTAATCTCACTAGGTGGTGCAAGCAACGATACTCGTCTTGATTTAGATATGCCTACAGTTCAGTTAACTATCCCATCAATTACTTCTGAGCAAATTATTTCTACTTCGATTACTATGACTGCTCAAGGTTCTACAACCGGTGCTGCTGGTAGTGCTTATGATCTTGAAGGCAAGAACGAAATATCAATTAAATACTACGCAGCAGTTTAATTAACAGCTGCATTTTTATAGAGGCTGGGTTGATCTCCAGTCTCTCTTTTTAACCTTATTATTATAAAATGACTACTCTCTCTTTAAAAACACTGTTAGTTCCCAGTAAATCAGTACAGGTAGAATATCCTGGCATGCCTGGTTTTGTTGTTGATTTGGCATTTTTATCTCGCGAAACGCTTTTGTCGATTCGTAAGAAATCTACCAAAACAAGTTTCAAAAACCGTCAGGCTTCAGAAGACTTCAACGAAGATTTATTTTTACAGCTGTATGTTGAAAATGCTGTTAAAGGCTGGAAAGGCTTTAAACTAAGTTATCTTGAGCAATTAGCTCCAGTTGACTTAAAAGGTCAAAATCTGGATGATGAACTAGAGTATACTGCGGAAAACGCATTATACTTGATGAAGAATTCCAGTAATTTTGATGCTTTTATTAGTGAACAGGTATCTGACCTGGGAAACTTTTCGACGACCAACTCCGGCAAGTAAATCAGCAGTTGGTCAACTATCTTCAAAATATGAGTGTTGGTATGACCAAAGAACAGTATTTTGAGATGTGTGAAGCATTAGGCACAGAACCAGATGAACTTGAAATTCCTGTAGAGTTTGACGACTTTCCACTAGAAGTTCAACAGGCATTTAACGGATACCGAATGTTACGAGATGAGTGGGATACCATGAATGGTAACTACTTAGGCAAGTCGCTTATTGGTATAAAAGACGTTCTTGAAGCAACAGAGATTGAACCGTCTGAACACAAATTTATAATCATGCTAATTCGTATGATTGATAATGTCAGATCGGAAGAAATCAATAATAAGAAAAAGATGCAAGAGCCCGCTAGCTAAAAATTAGCGGGCTTTTTTGCGTTAAAAATTTTTTGGTTTGACAAAAGTGTGGTTGCATGTTATAATGTACACTAGTCAAGCTATTAAAAGTTTTAGCCACCAACCCTAAAGAGGAGTACAGATGGCAGCAAATCAAGTTAATATTAATTTAAGCCTACAAGATCAGACAAGCAGTATTAAAAAGCGTACTGAAGAAGTCAAAGACTTAAATAAAGAATTACAAAAAGCACAGCAGTACACTACTGGTACTAAATCGGGTGCTAAAGCAGCTGCAGCCAGCTTTGGCGCAGGTGAGAATATAGAGTACGGACGTGCTCGTGGATCTATGGGATCTACTGGAGCCAGTGGACGAGACTTTGCAAACCAGGCACAAGGTCTTGGGGGATTAGTTCGTTTATACGCTACCTATGCCGCTAACGTGTTCGCAGTTAGTGCAGCTTTTCAAGCATTACGTGAAGCTATGAATACAACCAATATGGTTCGTGGATTGGATCAGCTTGGTACCGCAACAGGCACAGCCATGGGATCACTAGCAAAGCGCTTTTCTGAAGCCAGTGGCGGAGCAATAAGTTTACGTGAGTCAATGGAATCTACTGCAAAAGCGTTAAGCAGTGGTATGACTCAGAAACAGTTTTTACAGCTAGGAGAAGTAGCTAAGAAAGCCTCTCAAGCTTTAGGTATTAACATGCCAGACGCTGTGAGTCGTTTGACCCGTGGTATAAGTAAACTCGAACCTGAACTATTAGACGAATTGGGCTTGTTTACAAAAGTAGGTAAGGCTTCGGAAGATTATGCACGTAGTGTTGGCAAAAGCGTAGATAGCTTAACAGATTTTGAAAAGCGCCAAGCGTTTGCAAATGCCGTATTAAAAGAAGGTATTGATAAGTTTAGTAATATTGATATACCTACAAATCCTTATGATAGATTATTAGCTACTTTAAAGAATGTTACACAGGGTATACTAGAAGTAGTTAATAAGGCAGTAGTCCCATTAATAGATTTTTTAAGTAAAAGTCCGACGGCTTTAACAGGCGTAATTGCTGGATTAAGTATACTGATCTTACGACAAGCACTTCCAGTTTTTACAAGTTATCGTGAAGCTATGCAGAAAGCTACGGCAGAAGCAGCACTTTTATCAGAAGAAAAATTAAAACAAGCACGTAGATCCCTAGAGTTAACTAGAAAAGTAAAAGCTGATGAAGTAAAACTAGAACTGGATAATATTGCACAGATTAAAGCTGAACAAGTAGATGCTGCAGAAAGCGCATTAAGGTCGGTAAGTAAAAGAGGGATATCCAAGGAAGTTCAAACGATTCTTCGCAAACCAGATATACTAAGTATTAACGAAAAAGACTTATCTGTATTAGATACTCTAGGCAGTAAACAAACTAAAGTAGCTGCACAGTACAGGCAGTTAGCTCTAGCTATCAGAGAAGCACAAAGCGCTAATGAAAGATATATGTCTGGAGTAGCTGCTGCAAATGAGAAAGTTAATGCTCCTGCAAGATTCGGATCTGCTGCTGACGCAGCTCAAGTTAAATTAGAAAGTGCTCGTAGACAAGCAGCAGCAGCTAATCTAGTAGGTAGTGTAGGAGAAACTGCTTCAACAGTAGGAACTATAGCCGCTAGCAAAGAACTGCTTTCCGGACTAAAAACCGAAAAGCTTGGATTATTTCGTGGAGGCTTAGCTGCTGTAAGTGGAGCAGCAAGCATAGCAGTAGCAACAATAAGTAATTTAACAGCAGTATTTAGCAAATTTCTTGGAACACTGGCTATAGCAAGTATAGCTTTTGAAGCATTAGATTTCCTATTTAGTAAAAATGCAAAAGAACTCGATGTTTTTAAATCAGGGTTAGATAACTTAGCTGAAGCTACAAAAACTGCTACCAATGTTTCCGAAAAATTTGGATCAACACTTAGTACTGATAGTATTAATGCAAAAGCCAACGCTTTCGCCAATTTAACCGAAGGCGTAAATCAAACTGTAAATCAATTACGTTCAGTTAATGCTGTATCTAGCGAGTGGGATAAGTTTATAGATGGCTTCAAAGTAATTTGGGGTGGAAATATACGTAAACGTTTCGAAGTAGGATTTGTAGATAGCATTGCAGCTGCAATCAAAACGGCCCCTGAAGGTAAAGTAAAGTATGAGCTCGAGCAAAAACTAGGTACTTTATTAAAAACAGATAATCTTGGTATAGAAGGAATTGCAGAAGCTGTATCAGAAGTACCTACTGATAAATTAGTAGATCTTTCTCGTAACGTATCAGTAATATTAGATGAAAGCGATAAAACACTTAAAAAAGCTCAACTAGTTACACAAAATGTAAAAGAAACTGGTAAAAATGCTTCTGAAGCATTTTTAACTTTTTCCAATAGCGTTTTTGGATCCAGTCCACTAGAAACTTTTTTACTCGCTTCTACTAAAAATATTGTTGCTATACGAGATGCATTAAAAGACTCAACAGGAGCAGCCGCAGAATTTGCTAATATTGCTTCAGGTGCTACTAAGTTAGAATTTTTGCCTGAACAAGCAATTGGCGATTTGCAAAGAATTACTCAAGAATACAACTTGATCAACAATGGTTTAAAAAATCAAGCAAACAATCTTGATCGCGTACGCGAGCGCATTAACGAAATATCCAAACTACGCAGCAGTTTTAGCTTTATGTCTGCCAACAAAGTGCAAGCTTTGGTTAGTGAACAAGAGTCTTTACAAAGAAGTTTACCAAAACTTCAAGCTGATGTTACACAAGTAGAACTAGTGTTAAAACAAAAAGCCAAAGAAGCTGGCGAAGTAATGGCACTGGCAGTTGGTAAACAACTCGAATTAGTGTTTCAACAAACAAAGTTACGTTTACAGCAATTAGACGTTGGATTTCAACAACAAGTGGCGGCTTTAAATCCTGTAAAAACAGCGGCAGGGATAAAAGAGCAAACTAGTTTGGCTGTTCGTGGTATACAGATAGACATTCAATTAAGAAAAAGCAATGAAAGCTTAATTAATTCCATCGACTTATTAAGAGTACAGATGGAAGTTACAACTGCAAAAGAAGCGCTCGATGCTGCAAAACTAGAAGCAGGCCCTGGAGCAACAGCTCTGCGTACTGAAAAAGAACAAAATCTTTTGGCAGCAGAAAATAAACTAGCAGCTTTAAAATCTGGCAAAATGGCTGATCTACAAAAATATGCTGCAACTGATCCAGGTATTATTCAGTCTGCGCAACGCCGACAAAGTTCGGAAGTGCTAAACAGAGAACAAGCTAATAAGATACGAATAGAAGAACTAAAAGGCGAAATAGCATTAAGTGACCTTGTTTTCGATAATAGAAAACAATCTTTAGAGTTCGCCAGACAAGAAGCACAGCTTAAATTAGAAGAGAAAAAACGTACTCCTGGTTTTCTCGGCGGAGAGCCAGCGGCATTAGCCGCTGTAAAAGCCGCAGAGGAAGAATTAGTAAAATTCCTGGAACCAATAAACAAAGCATTAGATGTTTTAGGTATAGAGCGGGAAGAAGCTGTAGCAAATATAGCTTTAAAACTAGGTAAAGATCAAGCAGTTAAAGATGAAGTCGCAGCAACTCTAGCACAGCGAAAACAACGTCAAACAACACTTTCAGGCTCTAAAGGTGTTGTTGCAGTCGGTACAGCTGAGTATAACTCAATGTTGGCTCAAGCTGCTGTATTTGATGCTGAGCGTGTGCGCTCCGAAGAAGAAAAAATGATGTTTGCTAAAGCCAATTATGATACTGGTGTAGCTAGCATTAATTCGGCAAAAGAAGAGCTAAACCTTTTAGCTTCACGAGGTGCAATAACAGAACAACAAGCAGCAGCTAAAAATCTTGTATTAACTACACAACAAGCAGAACTAGACCTAACACAGAAATTAAAAGAAATTGAAAAAGCCCGATTCTTAGCGCAACTAGAATATTCTAAGAAAGTTTTAGAGTCTGGCGAGGAAGAATCTACTGAAATGCTTGCACAGTACAATATGATTCAGTCTAGAGCTGCTTTAGAAACTGAGGCAGCCGAAAGAGATTATCAAGCAAAACTTAAAACAGCTAATATTACCGCTTCACTAGTAGACCGTCAATCACAATATGAACAGGTATTTAAAAATAGTTTTGAAAGTATGACTGATGCTATTGTAGATTTTACTAAAACAGGTAAACTTAACTTTAAGAGCTTAATAGATGGTATGATTGAAGGTATTTTACGTGTAGAACTTAAAATGCAAACACAATCCTTATGGGCAAATCTAAGGCCTGGAATTATGAATTCATTGTTTGGAATTACAATGTCCCCGGAGCAATTAGCTACTTCTGCAAACGCATTTAATATAAATGCTAAAGGTAATGTGTATGATACAGGACTACAAACTTTTGCAAAAGGTGGAATGTTTACTAATTCAGTTGTAAGCTCTCCTACTTTATTCAAATTTGCACAAGGTACTGGACTAATGGGCGAAGCAGGTCCTGAAGCTATTATGCCCCTAAAGCGTGATAGCAACGGAAACCTTGGTGTTCGCGCAGGCGGTGGCGGAAGCGTAGACGTAGTCGTTAACAACTACGGAAGCGAAAAAGCAGAAACTCGCGAAACTGTTGATAGCCGTGGTAATCGTAAGATTGAGGTTATTATTGGTGACATGACAGCTGGTGAAATTGCCCGCAATGGCAGCGCTTCGCAAAAAGCTATTCGTGGAACCTTTGGACTACAGCCTCAATTAATTAGGAGATAATTATGGCGTATACATATATTTGGCCAACAACGCTACCGCAAAGTCCACAAAAAGGATTTTCTGAATCTATAGGAGCCTTAATTATAAGGACTCCTATGGATGCAGGTCCTGCAAAAGAACGTTATCGTGGTCGTAGACCAAGTACAATGGACTTAACGTTTATTATGAAAACTGCACAAGTTGCTGATTTGGAAACATGGATAGTAAATACTCTTCGTGGCACTGCGCGTTTTGGTTTTCCACATCCCCGTACTGCTACGGTTGTAGAAGCCCGCATAGTTCCTCAAGGTGATGGCGAACTATTTAAAACAACCTACATAGCGCCAGGATACTGGAACATATCACTAGTTTTTGAGATCTTACCATGAGCAGACTAACCACAATGTCGCCAGACGCAATTCGTGCGATTTTCTCGCCGGAAGCAGACAGCGACTTGCTTTTCTTGTTAACAATTTATGACCCTGTTAATCCAAGCACAGTAGTTGCACGATTAGCAGACGGTTATACAAAGCGTATTAGTGAAACTGCAGACGAAGTTGTTTATGGTGTAACTAGTAATAGCCAAGATTTTATTTTCTTGCCTATGGAAATTTCACTGCCAACTGAAGAAGAAGCACAAGCTCCTCGTTGCTCAATCATCCTACGCGATGTTACACGATATGTAATACCTATTATACGAACTATTGTAGGTCCACCTACTGTAAAAATGGAGTTAGTACTATCTAAAACTCCAGACACCGTAGAGGCTAGTTTTGCTGGTTTTTACATCAGTAATTTTTCTTACAATGCTGACTCAGTGACTGCAGACCTATCTATGATAGATTATGAACGTGAACCGTTTCCAATGCACTCATTTACTCCAGCATATTTTCCAGGAATGTTCTAATGTGGCAAAATAAATACATAGGCATACCTTTCCTAGATAAAGGTAGGGATACAAACGGCATTGATTGCTGGGGGTTAGTACGTCTTGTTTATAAGCAAGAGTATAATATTGATCTACCTAGTTTTAGCAGTGAATACGAAGCTGACGATACTGAGCGTATGAGAGATATGCTTGCTCAGTACAAAGAAGGCTGGGAAAAGATCGAAGAACCTGTAGAAGGTTGCATTGTATTATTTAATATTTTTGGTATAGAATCACATATGGGTATTGCTATCAGCAGTACCCACTTTTTGCATGCGCGTGACAAATACACTAGCGCAATTGAATCTTTTGAATCTGTGGGTTGGCGTAATCGCATCACAGGGTTCTACAAGTACAGCGAGAGTAAAAGCGCAATCTTAAATGTTGTGCCACATCCGCTACGTACAGAACGGTTTACTGTACCTATTTTACCAGGTACAACGCTTGACAAGTTGGCTAACTGGATTAAGTTTGAGTATAAAATTGCCGAAGAATTAGCCAGCAAAATTACTATTTTGGTAAATGGTATTGTTGTAGAGCAATCTAAGTGGCATACCACAGCGCTAAAAGATACAGATCGTGTAGAGTATCGTGCTGTACCTGGTAAAGGCAATACATTACGATTAGTACTAACATTAGCATTGGTAGCTGCCAGTGGGGCATTAACTCTTGCAGCAGGTAATGCCCTTGGAATAGCGGGGGCTACTGGAGCAGGAGCTACTGCCGCAACTTTTGCCAGCGCTAATATTATTGCATATACTGCTATTTCAACTGGCGTTATGATGGTTGGTGGAGCACTTATAAATGCTATTTCACCAATTCGCCCACCAGATATTAATACACCTGGAACAAATATTCAGCAGTATATGGTTAGTGGTGGTGCAAACCAAGTACGTCCCTATGAAGCTATTCCTGTAATCTTAGGTAAAGTAAAAATAACTCCTCCGCTTGGCGCCGTTAACTATCTTACTTATGAGAATGATACTGAAAGCTACCTTTCAATGCTTTTGTTGTGGGGATACGGTCCACTAAACATTGATGCTAGTACACTTAAAATTGGTAATATTTCCCTAACTGAATATACATTACCAGTTCCGCCAGTTACATTAGACCGTAAAACTACACCTACAGCACAACAGTTACTTGATTTTACGGCTATTTATGGAAAAGATGTAGACGTAGTTACTAGTAATGCTACACTAACGTGCCCTGGGCAATATAGTGCTGTATTAACTGAAGGTAGTTTCGGACCTTGGGTACCTGCATCTAGCGGCGTAGCTGTTTATGACGCCAATGGAGCTGTAGTTCCTATTAGTCAGTTTACTGTGTCTCTTCACCTGCCACAAGGTTTACGCAGAATTTTTGCTGAAGGCAAGGAGTCTGGTAAGGAAGAGTCTGTATGGGTACGTATAGAAATTCAAGTCAAAGACGGGGCCGGTCCTTGGACAACCTGGACAGATTTTGCACTAGGCGATGGTACTGTTAAAAAAGATGCCTTTACTGTTAATAAAACCTACTATAACTTGAACTCTTTAAATGAAGTTCAGGTACGAGTTCGTAGAAAAACAGGTGCTGATGCTGAGTGGACCAAAGAAGCCAATGGTTATGCTAAAGCACAGATCTATGGGCAAGTAGTCTTATTACAAACAGTATTTCTACGGAACACTTCACCAATCAAAGAACCAATTAACTGTACACTTGCAGGCACAGCACTAAAGATCAAAGCCAATGAGCAACTAAACGGTCAGATTGAAGGAATTAATGCTCTTGTTCAAACATGGGCACCTTCATGGGATGGTACAGCTTGGACTACAATGGCAACTAATAATCCTGCCGCTTTATTTTTGTATGTGTTAAAGCACCCAGCTAACCCACAACGAGTAAAAGAAGCAGACGTTGCTAGTAAAATAAATTTAGCTCAAATTCAATACTGGCACAATTATTGTGTTACAAAAGGATTTGAGTTTAATAGCGTAGTAGGCTCACAGCGAAGTATCTTAGAAGTATTGAGGGATATTTGTGCAGCTGGGCGAGCAAGTCCTGCAATGATAGACGGCAAATGGTCTGTGGTAATCGACGAACCAAAGTCAAATATTGTGCAGCATTTTACCCCGCACAATAGTTGGGGTTTTGAATCTACAAAAGCTTTAGCAAAAATGCCCGATGGTTTACGAGTTACATATATAGATGAAGACCAAGACTATCAACAAGCAGAAGTAATTGTTTACAACAGCGGAAAATCTGCAAGTAATGCAGAGCTTTTTGAAAGTATTCAGCTACCTGGTGTTACTAAAAAATCTTCTATAATAGACCACGCACGCTGGCATTTTGCACAAGCAAAACTGCGACCAGAAGTATACCGACTAAATTCAGATATTGAATATTTGGTATGTAATCGTGGAGATCGTGTAAAAGTAATGCACGATGTACCTATGTGGGGCACTGGTAGCGGGCGTGTTAAAACACGCGTTAGCAGCACAGAGTTTGTGTTAGACGAACAAGTATTTATTGATGTTACCAAAAACTACACTATTCGTTTTAGATCTGCATTAGGTGCTACAGTAGAGCGTACACTGAATAAAACTGGTATGACTACCGGATATCATACCACAATTACGCTAGCCACTAGTACAACAAGCACCGAAGTAAATGCTGGTGACTTGTATATGTTTGGTGAATACCAGCAAGAAGCCCAAGACTTACTGGTACTTAGTATTGAACCTTCATCAAATAAATCTGCTACTTTAACAATGGTAGATTATGGCGTTACTGACACATATAATATTTTTACTGATTACGCAACACTAACAGCAGCAACTGTATTTGAGTCTCAAATTACATTACCTGGTAAAGATTTGCGAGATAGTTTTACGGATGCAGATATACCTACAATTAGTTTGGTTGTTAGTGATGAGTCCGCTGCAAAACTATTGTCTACTGGCAATTATGAGCAGCGAATTAAAGTAAGCTATACTAATCCACAAGAATTACCACGATCTACACAAAAAATAGAGTGCAGTTATTATCTACAAACTAGTTCTACTACAAGTAGTGGGATTGCTACATCAAGCACACTTATTAATGCTACTACACTTACAGAAGATTACAACTCTGGTTCTTTGTACATAAGTGGAGTTGAAAAAGGTCAGGTATATAAGCTTAAGTTGCGTTATGTTTCAAGTGACGGTCGCACAGGCCCCTGGACCAGTGAAATTACTCATACAGTAGGGCAATTTAAAAACTATGCTACTGTTACCAGCGTTGATGTAGATCTAGACACCCATTACCTAGTAATGAAGGCTGTATCCTCTACAGCATTTAACCCTGCACTATTTAAACACTACGAGTACAGAATCTACCGTGATACTGGTACAGGAGATTTTTGGACAACAGTTCCAGACTCTACTAATCAGATTAAAGTTGTAAAGTCAACTGGTACTGCTCAGCAAAGCTTACTTGATTTTACTGGATCTCGTATTTCTGAAGCTGGTGTAAAATATCGTATAGCCTGTCGTACAGTAGACATTCATGATACTTATGGAGATACGAGTGCGCTATCTTCTATACTTATCAAAACAATTATTTAAGAGGTAGATATGGCAGCAACCCTATCCGCAGGTGTAAATTCCGTTATATTAAAACTGGATACACCATACGATACTATTAGAACTACTGATATTCGGGATGATTTAATTAAGGTAAAAGTATGGTGTTCTACTACTACAGGTTTCACTCCAAGCGACTCGAACAAAGTATTTGACGCACTAAGCTTATCGATTGTTATATCTAAATTAGCTGATGGTACAGATTTAGTTGCTGGTACACCTTACTTTGTAAAATATGCTTTTATCAGTGACATTGATGAAAGCATATATACTGTATCTAGCCAGCTTACTGCTACACCTATTGTAGCTTCAGCACAAACTGTAGACATTTCTGGATACAGTGCGTTTGTAAAAAGTAGTACTGGCACTTTTACTCCCACCAGTGCTACGCTAACAGCTGTTTTAAATGGTATTGTTACACCAGTATATGCTTGGACAATTAGTGGTGGAACACTATCTGCCACTAATACTAGTTCGGTAACCGTAACACCAGCGGCAAATGCCACGTCAGTAACAGTCACACTAAGTGTTACCGGCACAGGATTAACTACACCTATTGTGAAAACTATAGTTATGGCCGTAGTTAACGATGGTCAAAATGCCACCGCGTATGGTTTAGTTGTATCTGCTGGTGCAATACAAAGAACCAAAGCGGGAGTATTAAACCCAACAACAATTACTGTGTATGGCTATTCTGCTGTAGGAGTAACTACTCCTGGGCTATATGCAGGCAGATTTAAAATTTATGAAAATGGTAGTGCTACTGCAAGTTATACTTCTGTTGCAAATGAGAGTACGTATACGTACACTCCTAGCTCTGCAAATATTACAAGTATTAAAGTAGAACTATATTTAGCTGGTGGAACCGTTAATAAAGTCGATGAACAAACTATACCTGTAGTAGTTGATGGTACAGACACTATTACTGCTGTATTAAGCAATGAGAGTGCAACAGTACCTGCTGATAGTACTGGAACTGTAACTTCTTTTGCAGGTGCAAATACCACTATGACTGTATATGTGGGTGCTACAGATGATAGCGCTAACTGGACATACTCAGTTACAAAAAGTAATGTTACCTGTACAGAAGCAACTACTAGTCGTACCCAAACTGTAACTGCACTATCGGCAATTTCAGGATATGTAGATATTACAGCTAGTAAATCCGGCTATTCAAGTATAACTAAACGATTTAATATCAATAAATCTTTAAACGGTGCTACAGGTCCTACTGGACCAATAGGTCCTACAGGATCAACGGGCCCGGTGGGGTATTCAACCCCTACTTTCTACATGAGTACATATGGAGCAACTTTTAGAAGGGATGTGTCTGGTAATATCTATCCAAGCAGTGTTGTAATAGATACAGGATATTCAAATTTTAAAGATACTCCAGCACCAACATTTCAGTGGAAAAAAGACGGTGTAGACATTAGTGGAGCAACTAGCTATAGTTATTCTGTACCTTCTGCAGATTATGCGTCGGCTACTTCCCACACCTATAGTTGTGTAATAACAGGTCAGGATTTGTCTGGCACAGCAAAATCTATTACTTCTACTACAACTATTCCTTTGATAGAAGACGGTGCCCGAGGACCAAGAACTGCATCAGGTTACTTATATTATCAAACTGCAACTACAACAGCACCAGGAACTCCTAGCGCTTCTAACTATAATTTTACTACTGGGCAGTTTACGACTTTAACTAGCGCATCAGGAGATACCGGTACATGGGGATATAATCCCATAAGCCCTAGCACTACAGACACTACCAAAAAAGCGTGGGCTTCAAGATACGTAGTATTAGAACCTGGATACGGCCAAGCAACTGGTGCAGCTACTATTAGTACGCCAGCAAGTAGTATTAATTTTGATGGAATTGTAACTTTTACTAACTATGCTAGTGGAGCAACGCCTCTTGCAACTGCCTCTAGCGTAGCAGGTAAATTAGATACTGCAACTGCTAATACTTCGGCTTTTGCAAATGGTTTAGTAGCAAATACTACTACTATTGATGGCGGAAAGATTACAACTGGCACAATTGCAGCAGCTAGGCTTGACTTAAGCGGAGTATTAACAGCAACCTCTGTTAGTAATAACGGTACCACTACTATTGATGGTGGACGTATTGGTACCGGTACTATTAATGCCGCTAGATTAGATTTAACTGGAGTACTTAAAGTAGGTACGGCTGCAAACGATATTAATACAAATACTACAGAAATCAATGGCGGTAAAATTTCTACTGGATCGATTGATGCAAATAGATTGACCATTGGTAGTACTACTGGTAGTGACAGAATACGATTGTATGATAATAAAATAGAAATATGGAATGGCGGAGTTCGCAGAATAGTTTTAGGAGATTTGAGTTAATGGCAACTTATGGATTAAAAACCTATAAAGCTGATGGGACTACTGTAGTCCTACAAAACTCCACCAAAAGCGGAGTTTTTGGCCAAGCATATACCCTAGCTAAAAGCGGTACAGCAGGACTACAAACAGTTGTAGAATTCCCACAGTATACAGGCAGAAGCATAAGACCTATGCAGCTTAGACCAGGTGGACATGTTTGGTACGTAGGTGTAGTCAATAACGTACCAAGAATAACTTTTACAGAAAATTCAGCTATTGGTGTTACAAGTGCTAGCTTTTATTATGATGAAACAGTTCTGTATATTTTTGTTAAGTAAGGATACCCATGGCCTACGGTCTACGAATAATAAATGACGATAGTGAACTACTAATTGATAGTGAGTATTTTAATCCTACGTTTGTACAAAAAATAGAGTTTAATACAACGCCTACTATTACAGAAGCTGCTACGGGTTTTATGCATCCTGGTTATATAAAACGAGAATATGTAAGTTCAACTGCTGCGCCTTTTATAGGAACTGGAAGCAGTTACGTAGTTATGTGGACTTTGCCCGATAATGGTACTAGTGATGTATACTATAACTTTGAAACATCTATTGCTTATTCTCAAAATAATCTTCTTTGCTATGTTTATGCTAACTCTACGGGTAGTGCATTAACATATACACTACCTACCGCGTATATATTTGCTGTAGATGCCTTAGGTTTAGAGAATACTACCTCCACAGGCCCAGCACTAAGAATGTATAATAGTGCTAATCCCCAAAGAAAAACTTTTGATAGTAATTTAGTACAATTAGTGCCTTATAGTATTACAGACACATTTGCGTTTTCTATATCAGGAACAAATCCAAATAATTATGGAACTACCCCAGTATCTATTAATTTATCAGTGCCTACTAATCCGATATTTATGTTACCGGATTTTCATGCACTTAGGATAAACAAAGGTGCTGCAAATAGTATTGCTCATGAAGAATACTTATATCAAACAGCATTTAAAAGAGTTGGAAGTACATTATATACAAGACTGTACGTTGTAGACTACTATAACGAAGATTATGCCTGGCCCTTAACACAAACAACCTTTACTAGCGGCAACAACAACCAATTGTCTGTTATTGTAGCAGATGCTAACCTGTATCAAGCTGTATCGGCCGGTGGAGGTGGTGGTGGAAGTAATCCTACGTATACGCTATCATCAAATTTTTCAACAAGAAATGAGGGGACTAGCGTAATAGTTACTCTAACAACTACGCTAGTTGCAGACGGAAGTACCTTCCCATATACTGTTACGGGTGTTAGTGCAGCTGATTTAAGTGCAGGAGCCTTAACAGGCACTTTTGTCGTTTATAGTAATACTGCTAGTGCAACATTTACATTTGCTAACGATGTATCAACCAATGAAGGCACAGAAACGTTTACACTAAGCTTAGATAATTTAGCGCCGACTGTTAGTGTTACTGTTAACGATACAAGCACATTTACACCACCAAGCTATAGTTGGAGTACTCCCGGAAACGTAAATGAAGGTGCTACAGGATTTACAACTTTTAATGCCACAAATGCTGATGGCAAAGTTGTAACCTTTTCAGTAGTAGCACCTAGTACTGGTACAAGTATTTCTGGGTCAAGTGACGGAACTTTATTAACTGGCAGTTGGACAATTAGCGGCAATGCAGCTACTTCAATAAATGTTCAGTATTCAGCAGTAGCAGATAATGCAACAGAAGGCCCAGAAGGATTTAGGTTAACTGCAACAGTAGACGGTGTCACTTATACAAGCGCTGATATTACAGTAAATGATACTAGTAAAACAATTGGTTATTCGATAGCAGCCGCAGATAATTGGAATGAGTCAAATACTTACTCAGTAACTATCGGTGCAGCTAATGCAAATGGCACTACACTATACCTAACAACAGACAATGCACTAGTAACACCCAGTTCTAGTACTGTTACAGTAAATTCTGATACATTTAGTACTAATATAAATTACACCGCAGGAATCGTAACCGCAAACACAACTGTGCGATTACATCTACGAACTGGTAGTGCTACAGGAACAATTCAAGCTTTCAAAGATGTTATAGTAACAAACGTTACACCATCTTATAGTTTTGGTGCGGTGTCCGCCCTGAATGAAGGCACAAGTGGTGCTGTACAGTTTAATTTTAGTTATGCCGCTAATGCTGCAGTGTCTTTTTCAGTAATAGCGCCCTCTAGCGGAACAAGCGGCGTTTCTGATGTAACTCTTAATACAACATCTTACACTGTAACAAATACCAATAACTCAGGAAATGTTAGCGTAACTTATTCAGTAGGGAACGACCTCTCAACCAACGAAGGCACAGAATATTTTAGAATACAAGCTAGTGTTGGTGGCTCAATGGTTGCACAAAGCGGCAATATTACTATTAATGATACTTCCGTAGCTGCTACTCCTTCTTATACACTAACTCCTAGCGTTGCAAGTGTTAATGAAGGACAGAGTTTTACTATTACTTTTTCTACGAATCAAGCGGGTAGTTTTGGATATACTATTAGTGGAGTTAGTTCAGCAGATATTAATTCAGCAAGTCTAACGGGAACAATCTCAAACGGATCAGTATTATCTTATACAGTTAGTAATGACTTGTCTACTGATGAAGGTACCGAAACTTTTAGTATTGCACTAAATAATGCACAGGCTTCTACAAGTGTAACAATATATGATACTTCTAAAGCTGCTGCGTCGTACCAAATATTAAATGCACCTACCTCTATTGCCAATGGAAGTAGTCACGTATTTACACTAAGATCAAATAATGCTAGTGGTGTTACCGTAACAGTATCAGACAACTCAACACGAGCAAGTGTTTCTCCAACTTCTTTTACTATTAATAGTAACCAGCAAACAGATACTTCAATCACAATATCAACAACTAATCCTACTTCAAGTGTTGCACAAGAAACAGTAACAATTACTTGTAGTCCTGGCGGTACGTTTAACTTTACTATACCTGCAGTAACTATAACAACACCTATTTGGTATAGTTATGATACTACAACAGCGCCTTTATCCTGGACAGTACCAGCAGGCAGAACTAGTATTCGAGTAGTACTACTTGGTGCTGGTGGAGGAGGGGGCGGAGGCAGTGCTGGAACTACGCCTGCTAAAGGTGGCGGTGGTGCTGGCAGACTGCTTGATATTACTTCTTATGCTGTATCTCCTGGCCAAGTATTAACAATTACAGCTGGAGCAGCAGGTTCTGGAGGTTTTTCACCAACCGCAGGAGGAGCTAGCTCTATTAGTGGAGGTACTGGCGGCACTCAATCTGCTGCAGGCGGCAACCCTGGCTCAGGATTTACCGGTGGAGCATCCGGAACACCTTTTAGTGGCGGCTCAGGAAATGCAGGTGCCGGAGGCGGAGGTGGTGGATCGAGTTCTACTGGATTTCCTGGTGCTGCTGGAGAAGGTGGAGATGGTGGATTTGGAACCTCAATTACAACCAATGCCACATATTACGTAGCAGGTGGCGGCGGTGGAGCAAGTAGATCAGCTATTCCAGGCGCTGGAGATGCTGGTGCCGGGATGGGTGCCAGTAGTAATACTGTTACATCAGTTGCTGGAGAAGCAGCTACTTTCTATGGAAGTGGTGGAGGCGGCGGTGTTAATGGTGGTAATGGTGGAGCAGGTTTTCGTGGTATTGTAATGTGGTTAGGATAATAAAATGGCTTATATTTATAAAATAGTTAGTTTCGACCCTCAACAGGGTACTTTGGGCATAGAGTTCGAAGGACAAGAAGCATATACTTATATGGCTCCATTTATAGACGGAAAGTATCTAACTGGAACAGCCTTACATGATTATATACAAGTACTGTACCCACAAACCTTGCCGTATGAACAGCGACTAGCATTAGTTGAAAACTTAACTGGCAGCGAAGAAATTCTCACTTATCTGCCAAAACCAGTTGCGCTAGAAAAT
>Ga0222713_10003030_pt1 | contig 17591 bp, 22 predicted proteins | sample C33_649DmetaG_FD_165061 | JGI IMG/M metagenome (GOLD analysis project Ga0222713, IMG submission 165061) | Estuarine water microbial communities from San Francisco Bay, California, United States - C33_649D | ecosystem: Environmental > Aquatic > Marine > Unclassified | place: USA: California...
CCAAGACCTAAAAGAATTAAACGAAGATGAATCAAAACTCAACACTGAGTTAAAAATAATAAACGAAAACATTGAGAAAATTGGAGACATTGGACAACTACCTGACACATTCTATGACACCATAGACGAAGCGTACAATCACAAAGGTTCTCTGAAGGATCTAAAACGACAACAAGAACAAACAGAAAAGAAAGAGAACCCATATCAAGAACAGATTGAAGAACTTACAAAATCAGCACTGCAAAAAGTAGATTATACTAAACTTAATGAGTTGGAAGATCTACACAGGCATCAAGAGTTTCTATACAAACTGTTAACAGCCAAAGATTCGTTTATACGAACTCGTATCATAGAACAGAACTTGACATATTTGAATCAAAGACTGGCTTGGTATTTGAATCAGGTGAAACTGCCACATACAGTGGTGTTCCAACCAGACCTCACTGTGCAGATTGAAGAGCTGGGCAGAGAATTAGATTTTGACAATCTAAGTCGAGGTGAAAGAAATCGTTTGATATTGAGTTTGAGCTGGGCATTCCGAGATGTATGGGAAGGCTTGTACCAACAGATCAATCTACTGTTCATTGATGAGCTGATAGATGCTGGTATGGACGCATCTGGTGTGGAATCATCTATGGCAGTATTAAAAGAAATGTCAAGAACACAACAAAAGAATATATTCCTTATTTCTCACAAGGACGAGTTGGTCAGCAGAGTTAATTCTGTGCTGAAAGTGGTAAAAGAAAATGGTTTTACCAATTATGCCAATGACGTGGAAATTGTCATTTAACCGAACCGTACATATAAACTTTTTCTAACACCTTCTTTCACAGGATACTCTAATCCATGGAAACTATTACTATCGTGTAACATAGAGTAACCACTGTTAAATCTAAATGGAAAAATATCAAAATAATTTTCAGAATTTAAATCATCAAACAATACTGTACCTGGTTGTATATCCTTACCTAAATATATTTGTAATGATAACTTAATGGAGTCGTTATCTATATGCGGTGGTAAAAAATATCCTTTAGTATCATACCAAAAATCGCAAGAGTTCAATTTGAAATTTTGATTATACTTTTCCTCTAGAACTGCTCTAATAGAACTGTGACTGAAAATAATTTTTAGCTCTTTTACAAGTTTCTCTAAATCGATTGATTTTTTCCTAGGCACGGTGTGTTGATTCTGTAATTGTTCTGTTTTGAGAGAATCAACAGCATTGTTGATACGATTTACCAAATTATCATCAAACATCTCTGTAAATTTTTGGTAAAATATTTTATTTTTTTTAATTAATGGTGATTTTTCTATTGACTGTGCCACAAATCTAATGCTATCATTGAACATACGTTAATTAATTATCGTACGATAACAAAGGAGACACAAAATGTCACAAACACACGACTCAATTATGTCAACTATTCAAACCTACTCAGAAGAGAACGCAAAGTTCACTGACAAAGGTGTGAAGGCTTCTGCGACAAGAGCAAGAAAAGCCCTAGCAGAATTGGCAAAATTAATCAAAGCAAGAAGAAAAGAAATTCAAGAATCGAAAAACGCCGAGAAGGCCGCTTAATATTTCTTAAATTTTGAATTCAAAATGAAAAAGCCTGTGTAGAAATACACGGGCTTTTTTATTGCTGATCAATCAGGATATTTTAAACACCACATAGTGTATTGTCTGTCTGACATACGAGCTTCAAGAACAAGATCGTCATCTGTAAAAGAAATAATCAATCCATTAGCATCGTATATCTCTTTAATATGTGGGAAATCTTTTAACCAGCTTTCACAGCGTACTTGTAATTCAAACGTGTCTAATCGATTGAATATTGGAATTTTTGCCAACAGTCTTTTTGCTAATTGTTTATTCTTTGACCAAAGTTTTACCATGCACTCTTACTCTAATATGTCCATTGTAGTATATGCTTTTTTCTAAAACTCGTCTATCAAATTGTTCGCGAGCTTCTATATAATTGCATTCTGCTTTACTTTGACAGTAATATAAAATTTCTCGTTTAAATTTGTCTTTACCTATCACTAATATGTCTTCATTCAGTGCGTCACTGCTACCATAGTAGTCGCGCCAGTCAGAAGCAACAGCGCCGCGGATGCGTTTACGCACTTTTTTTCCGTTTTTCTGCGTGTGCATTTTATATCGCGTAGTTTTGAATTTGGCCAGTTTCTTGCCCACATACATTCTACCTGTGTCTGTGTTGGTAATGAGGTACACGAAGCCCACACAGTCCTCTGGTAATTCTGTAACGGGTTTATTTTTGTAGATCCACATTGTGTTGGTATTTAAACTCAAGAATCTTGGCGGACAAATTCTACGATGTTATATATGTGTGATGGGCAACCGTATCCATCCACCAGGCAAACACAGCAATTTTTCATAGGCAAATACATAGCGTCCACGCAGTGAGCTCAGAAATGCACCCGCAAGGGAAGGTGAATCTGAAGATGCAAGAGGCAAAAATGATGGGGCTCTGAGAAACAGCACCCCCAGGTTCTATTGAGACTATCGTATAAGGATCCATAGAGCTCGCGTTGTAATGAATGAGCGAACGGGTACAGCACAACCGCCCGACGAAAGTAGCGATATACGGTGACTGCGAACTCACCACAGAGTTTCAGTTTGGTTCGGCTGGCAACAGCCGAATTATGACTGCTCATCTACCACAGTGTACGCAAACGATTAGATGTAAAACAAAACGAGCGAGAGCGAGTTTTAGATGTGTGCAACACATCTCCTTAAATAACACAGTGGAACTGTTATTCAATCACACATTCGGGCGACAAGAACAGCAAGACATAGTGTACACACCAGTGTGGGCATATGCAGACGAGTATGAAGATGGAGATATGCTGGATGGCGGATGGCTGTTGTTGGATCGTCCACACAAGGGTCGTGAATGCTGGTACCAATCACGTTCGGTGAGGATTGATTCGGACAGGTACACTCCTAGATTTCCCAAACATCAGTACGACGGCAACAATATTACCATAAAAGAAATATTTCCGCAACGCACCGAAGATCTTGCTCTGTTACCGCTGAAGAGCATCTACGATCAATACATCGCTCGCAAAGGATTTGTTGATCTCTATGATCCGTTTCTCTGGTTGAGCAACAGAACCAGTTTCCTGCTGTTTGAATGTCAGAAAGAAATTGTGGGATTCACTAAAATTAGAAGATACTACTGGGAGAGTCCCTACGATAATCAATATATGTTTCCAGGCGAGGACTGGGACACTCACGGAGTGGCTGGCATAGAGACAGTGTTGCACGCCAGCATCGTGCCAATATCTGCTATCAGTGCAGATCTTGAGATTCAATGGGCCATAAATCAAGGAGCATCGTATGTGTATCTGGGTGCGGGCTACGAGCAGGGATCAGAATACAAGTCATCCTTTCGAGGGTTTGAATGGTGGACCGGATCTGAGTGGAGTCGTATAAAAAAAGCCTACAAAAGATTGTGCAAGAGAGATTCCGAAACGAAACTCATTGATGATCTTCCCTCCAAGTAACCACATCATCGTAGCTCTTGGTAGACCAGTTTTTATAATAGTCTGAGGTTTTCTTGAGTATCTGTGCGAAACGATTGAGTTTGTCTCTCCTTTGAGCAAACAGCAGAGCATAGCGACCGTTGGTTACCGTGACTCCTACCACAGTTTCGCGATAGTCAGGATGATCCTCCAGCACTGTAATATTTTTAGGATTTAAAACCTTGTTCATTTCTAGTCGTATCTTGTAGAGTTGTCGCCAGGTCCAGCGTTTTCGATCTGCTATCAGTATCAGCACATCTGTTTTTTTAAAATCACAGTTAATAATATGTGTCCAGCAGTTGCCATCATCTTCATTGGCGCTTATCCACAACAGTTTTACTTTGCCATCGAGTCTGGCTTTTCGAGCATACGGGCACATGGGCATATCGCCAAACTCTGGATAGATCTTTTCTACTCGTTCGATCATCCAATTGGTAATATAATCCTGTGGGCTACTCTTCTGTTTTTTCTTCTGTGGATTCTTCATCCGGTTTCTTCGTTTGTGATGATTCTAAAGCTTCTTTAAGTTCTCTCAGCTCAATCTCCATGTCCATCATCTTTCGATTGTTTTCGGACAGTTTCTTGCCCATGGCCTTGACGTCGTCATCGGCTTGTTCTATCTTCTGGAGTAGCAGTTTGATACGGCTGTCTTTGTTCTTGAGATCTTCGTGCAGTCGATCCTTCTCTGTGGTCAGTTCCTTGATATGTGCTTTAAGCTCTATCAGTATTTCCTTAGTGCTCATACAGATTTAATTATACGCCTTGTTTTGCATCATTATATTATACTATATTCCACATGGTATTAAAAGAAGTCTCTGCCTGTTTTTTTGGTGGTTTCTAGGTTCTCTCTGACTAGATCAGATATTATTTTTCTTTCGTCTGGGCTTAAATTTAACGATTCTTGGTAACTAATACCACCTCGCATAAACCAACATATTTTAAATAGATCCATTTTTAAATTTTTACTCTCACCTTCTAAATCTTTTAGATATTTTATAATGTCAGACTCCTCCTTCGACAGTAGTGTTATACGAAAAAATTTGAGTTATCGAATGTGATTGGAATTTGGTACCTAGCCGGTACACCATCTTTGATTTCATCTTCTGTGGCTTTTACTTCCAATGGTGGAATTTGAAACTGTGTTCTAATTTTACCTAATTCATTCTGGAAGTCGTTGACTATTTTACTATCAGCATTGTCTATAAATTCTCGAATTTGTTTTTCGTTGGTAACTTCAATACCGTCTGGTGTAATAATTTTTCCAATAGATTCTACCAACATATCGAAATTAATTGTGTTGAGTGTGTAATAACTTTTTACAAACTGTTCAGATTTTTGTACTTCTGTCATACTGCTGTTTGATACTGCGGAATAAATTTTTTCCTGTTCAAATTGTGCCTGTTGTATTGCAGTTAATTTTTTATAGGTCAATGGTTTCACAGAAACTGTGAATCCAGCGTTGGTTTTAAAACTATCTACAATTTCTTTTTTAGCTAATCTTTCTAACAGTGCTGGTAGATTCACTGACTGAGTAACTTCATTATTGGTTACCGGAGTTCGATATGTGATATCCATGATCTCACCGTAGGTAGCAATTCTTATTCCGATCAACACAGCATCTGTATCGTAGTTGGTCATTTGCCATGGATCTTTAAAATTTGGTACACAACTTTTGATTACATCCACAGTGGCTTGACCGTTCATCATTGCATCTGGTGTTTTAAATAACAGCTCGTCTCGAGCAGTCATTGGTAGGATAGGTACTTCACCTGTTTCGGTGGGTGTAAATGCATCTGCACCATAATACTTGCCGCCTGTGGGCAATTTGATATAGATGGACGGTTGTCTATAATATTTCGATAATGGGTTTGCTGTCTCTGCCATATTTTTTTATCTATAAATATACTACAAAAACGTGTATATGTCTATATTTATATGCGTAGAAAATAGGGTTTTAAAACAATATGGCTGACGAAGAAGGTATTAGTTCAAAAAAGGCAAAAGAAGTCAATAAAGAGCTGGAATTGATGAGAAAAAACCTAAGTGCTGTGGGCAGAACCCTGCTGGACAATGCTAAAACTGACAAAGAGCAAGACAAAATTTCCAAACTTTTAATCAAAGCCAAACAAGAAGAATTAAAACTTTACACAACTGACAAAAGAGCAAATACAAACGCGGGCAGACTTAAAAAACTACAGTTAGCTCAAGAACTAAAATCGCTCAAAGATCATCACAGTGAACTTCAAAAAAGTAAAACTTTTGTAGGTGCGTTAACTTCCGGTTTGAAAAAAATACCTATTGCGGAATCTGCTATAGGATTCAAAAATATGAGCCTGCAGGCGATGGCGGCGACGGTGGCTCTATCTGCTATTAAAGGAATCATAAACACTGTTTCCGCAACAGTAGCTGGTTTTGGAAAAACTGCTCTAAGTATGTTGGATGCTGAGCAAGGTGTGAAAAATTTTACTGATGCAACCAAACACTTCAGAGGAAGTCTTTTTACTGATACATTTGCTGATTTAGGAGAGACAATAGATTTTAACATTTCTAATTTTAAAACATTGGCTCTACGAGGAGCAGATTTTGAAAGCAGTGTTACTGGTATGAGATACGCGGCCGCTCGAGCTGAAATGCCTCTGTTACAATTTGTTGATGTTGTTGCAAAAAATTCTGAACTGTTTGCTCAACTGGGAGGCAGTGTACAACGTGGGGTTAAAAATTTTGAGATACTGGCTCCAGCACTGAGAAATATTACTCGATCACAACTGTCACAGTTTGGTCTAAATTTAGAAGATACTAATGAATTTTTGTCTTCATATCTAGAACTTGAACGAGCAAGAGGCAATGTTGAAGCAATGTCTCGAGGAGATCTAATCGCTAGAACTGCCGCATACAGCAAACAATTGGTATTGTTGGCAAAACTTACCGGTGATGATGTAAAACAGATTGATGCTAGAAATCGACAGCAAGCCACCAACGGAAGATTTCAGGCAATTCTTGCAGGTATGTCTGAAGAGCAGGCTTCTCGTTTAAGAATGGCTAACAGCGAACTAGGAAAAATGAATCCATTGTTTAGCCAATTGTTTGAACAAGTCACCGCGTTTGGTGTGGCCACTGATCACAACACTGCGATGTTCAATCTGTTTTCTGGAAGAGCACTGATACCAGCATTTAGAGCATTCAACAATGGGGAAATTAATTTTACAGAATTGTTCAATCGAGTGGGAGAAGGTTCTAAATTCATCACTCAAAATAGCAGTGCTATTGCAAGAGCATCTTTGGTCACTGGTGAATTCAGCGAAATATTAAATGCTGGAGCGGCCGGTGTGAGAAAAGCAATAGACCCTGACAACCTATTAAAAGAAATGCAAGCCAGAGACACAGCAACAGGCACTCTAGTCAGCGCCTATGATGCGTTTGAAAAAACCACAGCGGCATTCCAAAAACAGACCGTGGATAATTTAATAGGTCCTATGTTTGGTGACAAGGCCAACGGAATATACAAAAATATCATAGGAAAATTAGACAAGACTGCTGTAGCACTAATGAACTTTAATCTGCTGTCATCAGTAATTGATGCCAAGCGAGGAATGAAAGTATTCACAGCGAATGCGTTTGACTCCATAAAGCAGATGTATCGTGGAACAAAAGAATATTTTAGTGGAAACACAGTGCCAGATTCTTCCGGAGCAGGCACTAGGTCTATGAACATTCCAGATGACACCGGCATACCAGAATTTCGTGCAGGATCTAGAGGATTCAGAGATTTTGGAACGGGTACACCAGCAATGCTACACGGTAAAGAAATTGTACAACCACTTAACTCTCCCATGGGCAAGGTTATTGCCTCATTAGAAGGTGCCAAACTGGAACAAAGCCCACAAAAAGTTCAAAATATAACCAATGCTGTGAGTAATATTGCTCAAGGCACTGGCGATTTTTCACAGGTAGTTGCGGCAATCAACAGTATGGCCAACAGTCTGGGCACTAAAGCCGATGAGACCATTAATAGGTTAAATATGATTGCTGGTGCATCTGCTAAAACAGCAGATAACACTGGAAAACAGATAAAAACACTTGCAAGGAATCCGTATTCTATTGTATAATATAAATTATGGCTTGGAAAAAATACTTTAAAGACGCAAACTTATCTCCCATAGCAGGAGATAGAAATCCTCAATTCGCAAAACGAAATTACTCATCGTATCTGCCAGATGTTTACACAGGACATCCAAACAGAATTCAGAGATATTTTCAGTATGATCAAATGGATTCAGATTCTGAAGTGAATGCGGCCCTGGACATCCTAGCAGAATTTTGCACACAAGATAATAAAGAGAACGAGACTCCATTCGATCTTGTATTCAAAGATGAAGTTACAGAATCAGAAGTTAAATTATTAAAGAAAGCTCTACAACAGTGGACACGAGCAAACCGATTTAAAAAAAGAGCATTTAGAATTTTCAGAAACGTTTTAAAGTATGGAGACTGTTTCTTTGTGAGAGATCCAGAAACCAACAAGTGGTTATACATCGATGCCGCGAAAGTGGATAGAATCATTGTCAACGAATCAGAAGGCAAGACGCCAGAACAATATATTATAAGAGATATCAATCCTAATCTTCAAAGATTATCTGCCACACAGGTTACACCGAATCAAGTATACGGTGGTACAGGTACCACATCAGGACCATACAGCGGAAACTATGCAACAGCAGGATACGGCAGTGGTATAAACTCTGGAATGGGTGGTGGTGGAGCACAGGGCGGACGTTTCTATCGAACAATGAATCAGTATGCCATCAATGCTGAACACGTGATTCATATGAGTATGTCAGACGGTTTAGACAATCTATTCCCATTTGGACAATCGATATTAGAACAGATTTTCAAAGTTTACAAACAGAAAGAGTTATTGGAAGATGCAATTATTATCTATCGTGTACAGAGAGCACCAGAAAGAAGAGTGTTCTACATTGATGTGGGTAATATGCCAACACACTTGGCAATGCAGTTCGTTGAACGAGTTAAAAACGAAATCAATCAAAGAAGAATTCCTTCAACATCGGGTGGTGTCAACTACGTGGACGCAACTTATAACCCAATGTCTATCAATGAAGACTACTTCTTCCCTCAAACAGCAGAGGGTCGAGGTTCTAAAGTGGACACATTGCCGGGTGGTACTAACCTAGGTGAGATTGATGACCTAAGATACTTTACAAATAAATTATTCAGAGGATTGAGAATACCGTCATCCTATCTGCCAACTGGTCCAGACGATTCACAACAATCGTACAATGACGGCAGAGTAGGCACAGCATTTATTCAAGAGTTAAGATTCAACAAATACTGTCAAAGACTACAAAGTATGGTGGCTCCTATTTTTGATGAAGAGTTTAAACTGTGGGTTAAGAACAAAGGCTACACTGTGGACAACTCAATGTTTGAAATCAAATTGAATCCACCTCAAAACTTTGCTCAATATCGTCAAACAGAGATGGATCAGGCTCGAGTGGGCACATATGTTCAAATAGCAGAGTTACCATATATGTCAAAAAGATTTGCTCTGTCAAGATTCTTAGGATTATCCGAAGAAGAAATGGCAAGAAACTCACAATTGTGGGCAGAAGAAAACAATGTGGCACAGAAAAAACAAACCAAAGCAACACAATTGAGAACAGCAGGAGTATCACAAGCGGATATTTCAGCAGACCTTGATCAGTTTGCTGAACCAGAAGCAGAAACAGGTGCTCCACAACCAGGCGGATTAGGATCAGCACCAGGAGCAACAGGACCTGCAGGCAATACAGGCACACCAGGAACTACACCAGGCGGTGGCGGCACTTTATAATAAATACGATTATGAAGCTCAACGAATTCTTTCAATACGGTGATCAAGGTTTAGAACAGCAGAAGAACTACAATGCTGAAGATGATATTTCTATTCTAGATGACGGAGATACTCGAAAAACTCGACTAACACTGAAAGACATTAATAAAATGAGACTGGCTTCTGAACAGCACGACGAAGAACAGAAACAAGAAGCAGTATTTGTCCAAAAGATGTACGGACAACCCCAAGGCGCAGATAACTTAGAGTTATAATGTCCAAGACAGCATTTGTATTAGGTAATGGTGAATCACGCCGAGGCATAAAAATTGCTGATTTAAAGTCATACGGTAAAGTTTGGGCCTGTAATGGGGTGTTTAGAACCGAAGAACCAGATGTTCTAGTTGCCGTAGATCCTAAGATGATCTTTGAAATTGCGGAAACAGACTATGTGTTAACACACGAAGTATGGTCAAACTACAATCATCAGTACGATAAAAGCGACAAAATACGCAATCACATACAGTTTTTCACTCCTAGTCTAGGATGGTCATCAGGCCCTACAGCATTAAAACACGCGGCCGATCAGGGATTTGAACACATTTATATAATAGGGTTTGACTACGAAGGACGTTTAGACTCTGATAAAAACAAAATTCGATTGTTTAATAATATGTTCAAAGACACTCGTAACTATAAAAAGAGCAACGATACTGCTACTTTTTATGGTAACTGGATGAATCAAACTAAAGCTGTGCTAAAAGATTACCCCAATATTCAATTCTATAGAGTAACTCCACGTGGATGGTTTAGACCACATGATTTAGAGTTTAATTCTAACTTTAAACACCTAGATATTGAAGAGTTTTTGAAGATACATAATTTACAGATCAAAATATAGCCAAAAAATGTGTTTTCAACCGCTTTTCACCACCGTTTTGTCCATAATACATTAAATACAAACACTTTAAAGTACAAAACCTAAAAGGAGCACGTGCAATGTCAAATAAATTTGAACAATTATTAGAATTGCTAATCAACGAAGAAAATGATAAAGCGGAAGCGTTATTTCATGAAATCGTTGTAGAGAAGTCTAGAGACATCTACGAAGGATTAGCAGAAACAGCAGAAGAAACTACTGAATCTAAAGAAGAAGAAAAAGTAGAAGAAACTGCAAAAGAAGAAACATCTGAAGAAAAAGTTGAAGAAACTAAAGACGAAAACGTTGAAGAAGGCGAAGAAGTTGAAATCGACGAAGCGTCAAAAGACGAAGAAGCAACAAACGAAGAAGAGTCAATCGAAGAAGTTGGTGGCGATGCTACTGACGAGTTAATCAAAGACATTTCAGCTGAAGAAGAAGGCGAAATGAACGATGAAGAACACGGTGACGAAGAAGGTGAAGCCGAAGGCGACACAGAAGAAAGAGTTGCTGATTTAGAAGATGCTTTAGATGAATTAAAAGCAGAATTCGAAAAAATGATGGCAGGCGACAAAGGTGATGAAGAGACTGAAGAAGAGTCTTTAGAAACATCTGTTGAAGAGCCAATCGCTGATGAACTACAGCCAATGGAAGCAAAAGAAGAGACCAAGGAAACTGTAAAAGAATACAAAATCCAAAAGTCTGCTGACAATGGCGACAAAGCTGATAACAAAAAATCACCAGTAGCGGCAAAAGGTGGAAAAGAGCCAAAAGCAGATGCTAAAAACATCGCTCAAGGATCTGCAGAAGACAAAGGCAGACCAGCTCCAACTGCACAAAAAATGTCAGGTGAGTATGCGAACACAGGCGGCAAAGATAAAGCACCTGCTATGAAAGCAGTAAAAGCTAATACTGCTGACGGTTCAGACAAATCAGCAAAATCTCCAGTTGCTTCTAAGTAATTGAAGATTTAACAAGAAAGGTCGGGGATGTCATTTTATCTTAGAGAACACTTAACCTTTGATCAGGCTCGAGTACAGGTATTGCACGAAGGAAAAGACGGCAAGGATTTGTACATGAAGGGGATCTGTATTCAAGGTGGCATTAAAAATGCCAATCAAAGAGTTTATCCTGTGAATGAAATTCAAAAAGCAGTGAAAACACTCAATGATCAGATCAGTTCTGGTTATTCAGTTCTAGGAGAAGTAGATCATCCAGACGATTTAAAAATTAATTTGGACCGTGTCTCACACATGATCACAGAAATGTGGATGGACGGTCCAAATGGATACGGCAAAATGAAAATTTTGCCAACACCAATGGGTCAACTTGTCAAAACAATGTTGGAATCAGGTGTGAAATTAGGCGTTAGTTCAAGAGGAAGCGGAAACGTTTCTGAATTTTCTGGCGGCGAAGTTTCAGACTTTGAGATCATCACTGTTGATGTTGTGGCCCAACCTTCGGCACCGGGTGCTTACCCAACTCCAATATATGAACACCTAATGAATACAAAAGGTGGTCAATTGGCAAAGGGTCTGGCGGCAGAAGTTGCAAATGATAAAAGAGCACAAAAAGCCCTCAAAGAGGCACTAACCAACATAATCAAGGGGTTGAAATAAAATGTTCGACGCAATATCAAAACTTGTTGAGTCTGGTGTTATCGGAGAAGATACAAAAAAATCTATCGAAGAAGCATGGGATTCAAAAATCAAGGAAAACAGAGAGCAAGTAACTGCTGAACTGAGAGAAGAATTTGCAAAAAGATACGAGCACGACAAATCAAACATGATCGAAGCAATTGACAAGATGATGACTGATAAGTTGAGCGAAGAGATCAGCAAATTTGTTGAAGACAGAAAGCAACTTGCACAAGAAAAGATCGCTTACAAAGAATCAGTAGGCGCTCATTCAGCAAAATTAGAAGAGTTTGTATTAAGCAAACTTACTAATGAAGTAAAAGAACTACACGATGACAGAAAATCTGTTGGTGAAAACTTTGCAAAATTAGAGGAGTTCGTTGTAAACGCACTTGCTAAGGAAATCAAAGAATTCTCAGAAGATAAAAAATCTGTAATCGAAACTAAAGTTAAATTAGTGAAAGAAGCAAAAGCTCAGTTAGCAAAACTGAAAGAAGCTTTCATTAAGAAATCTGCTAAGGTCGTAGAAAGTGCTGTAACTAAAAAGTTAGGCGAAGAAATCGCACAACTTAAAGAAGACATCACATCTGCGAGAGAGATTAACTTTGGTAAACAAATTTTCGAAGCATTTGCTTCAGAGTATCAGGCTTCTTACTTAAATGAGAAGTCAGAAACATCAAGACTGTTAAAAGTTGTAGATGAAACTACTTTGAAACTTAAAGATGCTGAGAAATCCATCGAAGAGGCAAAAGCGGTGATTGAATCTAAAGAGAGAGAAATTTCTCAACAAAAAGATTTGATGGAACGTAAGGCGACGATGGCTGAGTTGCTCAAACCTTTGAGCAAAGACAAAGCAGAAGTTATGAGTCAGTTACTTGAGTCAACTCAAACTGATAAATTAAAATCTGCGTATGAGAAGTATCTACCTGCTGTTATGGAAGACGCTCCTGTATCTAAGATGAAGAAGATTATTTCTGAATCATCTGGAGACAAAGCGGACACTAGACAGACTAGGGATGATGCTGACTTAGGTGCGATTCGTGTATTAGCGGGTCTTGCCAAAACTAACAACTAAACTAAAAGGGAAAATTTCAAATGTCAGAAATATTTGAATCAAAATGGAGCGAAACTAAAGCCGCTCTAACTGAAGGTTTAGCAGGTAACAAGAAAAAGACAATGGACGTTGTGTTAGAAAACACAAAAAGATATTTGTCTGAACAAGCTACTGCTGGTGCTACATCAGCTGGTAACGTTGCTACGCTAAACAGAGTGATCCTTCCAGTAATTAGACGGGTTATGCCGACTGTTATCGCTAACGAAATCGTTGGTGTACAGCCGATGACTGGTCCTGTTGGACAGATCCACACACTAAGAATAAGATATGCAGACACAGTATCAGCAAACACAACTGCTGGTGAAGAAGCATTATCTCCATTCAAAATTGCGAAAGCATACTCTGGTAACCAGAACAACACAACTCCTAAAGCGGCTTCTACAGCATCTTTAGAAGGAACTCCTGGTAAGAGATTGTCAATCCAAATCTTGAAACAACCGGTTGAAGCGAAATCTAGAAAATTATCAGCTAGATGGACTTTCGAAGCGGCTCAAGATGCACAAGCTCAACAAGGTATCGATGTTGAAGCAGAAATCATGGCGGCGTTAGCTCAAGAGATTACTGCTGAGATCGACCAAGAGATCATTGGTTCTTTAAGAACATTAGCAGGTTCTGCTTCTGAGTCTTTTGACCAATCAGCTGTATCTGGTACTGCAACATTCGTTGGTGATGAACACGCGGCTATGGCTGTGTTAATCAACAGAGTTGCTAACCAAATCGCAACAAGAACAAGAAGAGGCGCTGGAAACTACGCTGTAGTATCTCCAACTGCTTTAACTATCCTTCAATCAGCAACAACTTCAGCGTTCGCAAGATCAACTGAAGGTACATTCGAAGCTCCAACAAACACAAAATTCGTTGGTACTTTAAATGGTGCGATGAGAGTATATGTTGATGCATACGCTTCTGACAACACTGACGTATTAGTAGGATACAAAGGTGCAAGTGAAGCAGACGCTCCGGCGTTCTACTGCCCTTACATTCCTTTAATGTCATCAGGCGTTGTATTAGATCCATCTACTTTCGAACCAGTAGTAGGCTTCTTAACAAGATACGGATACGTAGAGTTAACAAACACTGCGTCTTCACTTGGTAACGCGGCAGATTACGTTGGAAAAGTAGCGGTTAATTCAACTAACTTAAAATTCAAATAAGCCAATTATTTGTATTTGGAAAAAGGGTCACTTCGGTGGCCCTTTTTTTTTGACTTCTTTTCCAGAACCATATAAAATAACACAATGAAATATTGTTTTCATCACATACCAAAAACAGCCGGATCCTCTTTACAATTACGATTGTCACACAGAGAACATATAGGACAATTGCCAACAGGTTCAACTATGGTTGTATACCCGTTGTTTGGAGATATGCGATTCTATAGAGTGTCCCAAGATCCTATGTTTGATGAAAAACAACCTATCAAAGAAGCATTCCTCAGAACTTATAACCAACCCAGATTTGAAGGAGATGCCTCTATAGTGTGTGGACATTATACCACATCAGCACAGCCCGGAAGACATTTTACCTGGTTGAGAGAACCGTTGGCTAGAGATATTTCTCATTTCAATTTTGATTGCAATTACAATAACGAATTGTCTAAAGATTTCGCAGAACATCTTTCTCAGATGCGTGGAAACTTTATGGTACTATGGTTATGGAAACACTATATGAGTTGCGATCCATTAACTCCTATAGAAAAACAGTACGAAGGAGTAAGACAGTGCCTCAAAACAAAATTTGAAAGAGTTTATGATTCAGATCAGTTTGAAGACTCGTGGACTGATCTTTCAGCAATGTTAAAAGTTGATGTTGATCCTCGATTAAATTCCAACGAAGGTGGAAAAAGTTATAAAAAAATTATTACTAAAAAAAAATTAAGTGATGAGTTTATCGAGTGGCATCTTTCCTACAATCAGTGGGATTATCTGCTCTACGAAGAATTCTGTTTGTAGTTAATGGCATTTTTTTTATAATCGTACGATTCATAGACCAAATAAGCAGTTTTAATTCTTATTTCTTGCTTCTAAATAATTCTACGATGACAATGATGTTGTCGGTATGAAAGGAAATCCAAATATGGAAATCTTAAATAAAATCAAGGCTGGTGCCAAAACAATGACTGAAGTTGGCGTAGGCTTGATCGCCCTGGCGATCGTTATGGAAGTTCTATTCAAAGGACAGGCAATACCTTTTCTTGGAAACATGAACGTGATCGGTAACGTGTCGGCGATTGTGAAATCTTTCTCAGCAGACGGATTGGTAGGACTTGTAGCAATGTATGTCCTATACTCTATCTACAAAGACAAGTAATCACTCAATCATCTGGGGCGGTGTCTGTACAGCATCGCCCTTTATAACTCAATAAAATTTTTTACCAACCCACGATAAATAACAGCAGTTCAAACAGTGCTTCACAATGGTGTGAAGACTTATGGGGATAACCACCTCGTACCAAGTAGAACTTGGATTGGACTCCTAACTAAAGGAGAAAACAAATGGGAAGACCCGTAAAAAAATCAAGAATGTTATCTGATTTTAATCCATCAGCAACTGCAACTTTAGCTGTATCAAATTACAGAGTGGGTGGCACAAATACTGCTGGAACAGGTTCGTACATTGTGTCTCAAAGAAGTTCAAAGAAATTTAAAATTCACTTGAACGACTCTTCTGAGGCTGTATACACTCTTGTAGCAAAAGAAACATTGACCGATAACGGTACTTTCAACGTGAAAGTTATCTTAGATGACTCAACTGTGGCTTATGTGGAAAAGTTTTACAACAACACTATTCACTACGTTACAACAGCAAATGCAACAGGTACAATACCTTACACATTAAAAACAGCAGAAGGCGCTGACGAAGGTCAGGATTCTGGTAAAGGTAACATCGATATTAGAACTCACTAATATCCTTGAACACGTGCTTTATGGGGGAGTTACACGGCTCCCCCATTTTCACATAAATAAACACAAATGGCAAAGACTCTCAGAACATCAGGTGATTATACTATAAAAACTGGCACAGGTTCCAGCGGTTCTAACACAATAAGATTAGATTCTTCTATAACAAGAGTGCTAGGAAATTTAGTAGTTGATGGTACACAAACTATTGTGGATTCAGCAACACTGCAAGTTGACGATCCAATTATTTTATTATCAAGAAATAACTCAGGCACAGACGTAGATTCTGGCATAATGATCAACAGAGCTGGCAGTGGCAACAACGCCGCTCTATACTGGAATGAAGGTGATGATGTATTCAAAGCAGTTACCACAGTTTCAAATGGATCTGGCACATCAATCACAGACTCAGCATTGGTCAACATTAGAGTAGCAGAACCAACAGACATCACAGATGCCGCAACAAAAAATTACGTAGACACTCAAATTTTAGCAATTGGAATAGCAAATTTTAATTTTGTTGGTGATGACTCCACAGGAACAAATGTAACAACAGGAGAAACATTAAAAATTGCAGGGGGATCAAACATCTCATCTATCGTCGCTGAACCAGATACAGTAACTATTTCATTAGACAGAGATTTAAACGGTATTGACACAATATCCACAGACAGATCCAATCAAGACCTGACACTGACAGCAAACGGCACGGGCGAGATCGTTGTCTCTCCTGTACTGACATTTACATTAGGTACTGCTAATCCAACAGCAACCACTTCTACCAAGGTATACAACAAGACAGCGGGCGGTGGGGGTACAGGATTATACTTTAAAAACTCAAATATCAATTCGGGCACAGAGGGAGAATTGATAAGTAAAGCAAAAGCAACCGCATTAGCGATTGCGTTGGGATAACATATGGCAATTACAAATTTTCAAGTTACAGCAAACACAGCATCAGCCGCATTTACGGCCTCAGTAGACACAGCAGTAACAGTGATTTATATCACTAATAAATCTGCTTCAGATGGAAACGTGAATGTTTATGTTGTACCTTCAGCAGATTCTGTTTCTGAGAATTTTAAAATTTACAACAATCTATTAATTCCAGCACAAGACACTTACATATTAGACACAGAAAAATTAATTCTCGAATCAGGTGACAAAATCTATATTGAAGCACCGGATTCTGCGGCACAATTCAACGCAACAATTTCAACTATAGGATTATAATTCTATGGGTAGGCTAGTAAAAAATCCTCGTATAAACGGCGGAGCTCTAACAGTAAGAATCCCAACAATAACCACAGACCAACGACCAACAGGTATTAATGGGGATTTGATCTATAACACAAGCACAGGCACATTTCAGGCCTATGACAGTGGTTGGGCAAACGTATCCACGGGTAATTCAGGCCTGGGCACAATCACTATTGATAAATTTCAAGGAGATGGTACCACAGTTACATTTGGAAACGGATCAGGTAACACACTTGACGGATCCACTGCGGCCAACCTAAGTTTCTCTGTTGCTGACGAAGAAGATATTATTGTTTTTATTGGTGGTGTGTATCAAATACCAGACACCAACTACACAGTGTCAGGCGCAACAATTACATTTGGTTCTGCTCCTCCAGCA
>Ga0222713_10003034_pt1 | contig 17581 bp, 14 predicted proteins | sample C33_649DmetaG_FD_165061 | JGI IMG/M metagenome (GOLD analysis project Ga0222713, IMG submission 165061) | Estuarine water microbial communities from San Francisco Bay, California, United States - C33_649D | ecosystem: Environmental > Aquatic > Marine > Unclassified | place: USA: California...
CGCCGTTGCCGCCACCACCTACCGTAATTGTATAACTTGCAGCAGTTATTGGAAAATTTGTTACATAAATTAATCCGCCTGCACCGCCACCTCCACCTACGTCATATCCACCACCACCTCCTCCAGCAACGACTAAAATATCAATAGTATTAGCCGCAGCATTAGTTGCATTAATTCTACTATTGCTTAATGTTTTTATATTCATATTAACTTATTTCTGTACCAAATAAATTAAATGATTGACTTATCGAAGAAGCATAAACTTGAACTTTATCATATTGTCCTAAAGTCATGCCAATAGTTAATGAAATACTATCATTTGCAGGTATTACGGTATCATAAGCCAAGTAATTTTTAGCTTGTAGTGTTGAACCTGATGGTAATACTGCGAGTCTAAATGTGCCATTTGTAGCAGCTAAATTAGCAATATTTAATGTTGAACATACCGCAGATGTTAATGCGGGTACTGTATACAAATCAGTACTTGAAGTTAAAGCCGGATTTGATTGTCCTAATATTTTATAAGCTGTAGCCATATTCTATATATATTTTTAAATTTTAAATTACCCCAACAAAAATGGATGAAATGATTCCCCAGATGGAGCATTAACTACATAAGTACTCCAACTACTAGTAATTGGATATGTACTACCTGTAACTAATGAAGTACCACCACCTGGTGCATATGATGCGGATAAAGCATAACTAGCAGATTGTGCAGTAGTTTGTACATTTTTATAATTTAATATATTTACATACACTCTGTCAACAGAAGCACTTAGTTGGCCGGAACCACTTAACGGTTGTCCAGTTGTAGACATTTTTCTAATCTTAAGTGAAGTATCACTTAATTTTTCAACACCATAATCTACGGTACTATCATTCAATCCACCAACTAAACCAATATATTTAGTTTCATATTGCGGTATATTTCCTTGAGCATTTTGAAATGCTGACGTTGGAACATCAAAACTCGCAGTATATCTTGCAACACCTTTTGTTATACGAAGTTCGTCAATATAAGCATTAATACTTGTAGCATTATATTGTCCTATTGTTAATGGATATGAAACACTTGATTGTGGTGTACCCGACACAGATGCAGAAGAAACTGATGCAGTTCCATTGATAAAAAGACGAATACCAGTTGAGTTTTTTGTCATTGCAATATGGTTCCATTGACCGACAACAACTGTTGTTTCTGTAGATGTTACCCAAATAGAACCTCCATTATAATAGTAAAAAGATAATTGTTTGTTATTATTTGGTCCAAATGACCAATAATCCGTGCCACTTCCAGCATCCATATTACCTATTAAAACAGGAACTAGGCTTCCTCCCCACGACAAAGACGAACTGTTATTTGGATATATAAAACATTCAATTGTATAATCTGTAGTCCACCAATCAAATGCAGTAGTATTATATGTAGTAGTTATATAATCTCCGCTTCCATCACAATATAAACTGCTACCACCAAATTTACTTTGAGCTGTACTCACCTGAGCATTACCAAATCCAGTAAATGATTTTGGTGTGGGACTATTATCTGTAAATGTAGTACTACCATTACTACCACTAAAATGCATTAATAAACTACAACTATTATAGTATAAATCACCTTCAAGACTTGCACTATTCCATTCTTCTACTACAGAAATTCCCCATTTATTTCCTGATAAATCTAATCCACTAATTGTATTGTCTTGACTTGTTGTTACATTATATAATATTGTTTGATTGGCAATACTACCGGTTTGGATTGAGCCACCTCCTCCACCTCCTGAAGCATTTAATGCATATGATGCGGTTGACGAATAACTTGCAGTACCAAGAAAAGAACCTGTAAATGATCCTGATGCAATAAAAGAAGGTTTAATTTTTGTGGTTGGCATATATAATAAATATTAAATCAATTCTATTGCTATTAAAGTTGGTGCTTGATCATTTCCTTCTTCTCCATATGTAAATTCTCCAGAACCCTGTTGGGCTTTAATTGTATAAACAAAACTACCAGTTCCAGGAACGTCTATATGAGTTAAAGCAAATGGACAATTATTAGATGACCCACCTCCATTTTCCATAATAATATATTTTCCTAAAGCAGTAGAATCTCTATATAATCTTAATCTGTGCCATCCTCCTATTTGACCTGGATTACCATCTCCTGTGGCATTCAAAAATATAGGTTTACCAGAAGAAGTAATTGTCGTAGACGCAATTGTTGTCCATACCGTTGTATTTACACTTATTGATGTTGCATTTGAAATAGAATAATTTACACTTTTAATTCCAAGAGCATGACTAGATGTAGTTGCAAAACTAGCACTCGTTGCACTACCTCCCGATAAAAATCTTACGTCAATCTGTGAACCACTTTCAATTGTATTTGTGAGCGATAATGTTGAACCACTAACTGTATAACTTCCTGTTCTCATTTGCACAACACCGTCAGTAACAACTAATATTTGATCAGTATTTGAAACGGATTGAGTTAATGTATAATTTATAGTAGTTCCATCGCTTATAAAAGTTTGACCAATAACACTAGATGTAGAAACACTTCCACCACCACCACTAGAAGCATTTAATGCATATGAAGCCGTCAAAGCATATGACGAACTAATACTATTTAAATTATAACTTGCAGTGGATGCAAATGAAGAACTAACTGATGTATTTGAATTAACAGAATAACTTGAACTTAATGAATATGACGCACTTGTTGAATTTGATGAAAAAGAAGATGTTGTCGCAAATGATGCGCTTGTTGCACTATTTGCAGAAGTAGCACTAGTAGCAGTTGTTGATGTTGTTGCAAAACTGCTACTAATTGCATTTGTTGCCCAACTACTTGTTATTGGATAAGTACTACCTGTTGTTAATCCTGGTGCGTATGAAGCAGACAATGCATAACTTGCACTTGTAGTATTACTACTCCAACTAGAAGTACCAAAAACACTGCCAGTAAAACTGCTTCCACTAATATTACCATTTACTTGTAATTTAGCAATAGGTACAGATGTACCAATACCAACTTTACTGCCTGTAACAACTAAAGCATTTGAATTATAAGTACCCACCACCAATCTATCATCACTAAATACTTCTAATATAGGTAAACCGCTGATATCATTGACACTCATCAATGACCCACTCAAACTATCATCTACACTAAATAATGAACCTTGTGTACCTTCTACACTAAATACTACAGAACCTGAAGCAAGTGAACCGCTACTATTAACATTCAATTTGCTATTTGGATTGGTAGTCCCAATTCCTAAATAACTTCCGGTTTCATAAATAGAACTAGTTCCAACTGAAGTTGTTGTAGTAAATTTAGCTATATAATTTACAGAACCCGTTACTGTTCCACTACCACCGCCACCACCAGAAGCATTTAATGCATACGAAGCCGTCAATGCATTTAATGCATATGATGAAGTTACTGAAAATGATGATGTACCTAAGAAACCAACACCGTTACTTACACTTGATGTAAAACTACTACCACTAATACTGCCACTTACTTGTAATTTAGCTATAGGAACCGAAGTTCCAATACCAATTCTACTACCTGTAACTACTAATGTATTTGCATTAAACGTACCAACTACAAGTCTATCGTCACTAAATACTTCCAATATTGGCAATCCACTAATATCATTAACACTCATTAATGAACCGCTTAATGAATCATCAACACTAAACAGTGAACCTTGTGTACCTTCTACGCTAAATACCACTGACCCTGAAGCAAGTGAACCACTACTATTAACATTTAATTTACTATTAGGAGTCGTTGTACCTATACCAATATTACTACCAGTTTCATAAATTACACTATTACCCACAGAACTACCAGATGTAAATTTAGCTATATAGTTAACAGAACCTGTCACTGTTCCACTACCACCGCCACCACCAGAAGCATTTAATGCAAATGAAGCAGTTAAAGCGTATGATGCGCTTGTTGTTGATGTTGCGGTTGTAGCTGTTCCGGCTGTTGTTGCAAAACTTGAACTTGTTGCGGTATTCGCACTTGTGGCAGTTGTAGCACTGCCTGCGTTTAATGCATAACTACTACTAATTGAATTATTTGACCAACTTGAAGTTATTGGATATGTTGAACCTGTTGTTAATGAACTACCTGCATTGGATGCATATGAAGCAGTTAAACTGTAACTGCTACTGATACTGTTTAAGTTATAACTTGAAGTAGATGCAAATGAAGAACTTGTAGAAATACTGGCAGTAGCTGCATAACTACTACTTACTGCATTTGTAGCAATGTTTATATAACTGGATGTTAGTGCATTTAGAGCAATACTAGATGTTAAACTATAACTTGCACTGGTTGAATTATTACTAAATGATGATGTACCCAACAAACTTCCAGTAATATTTGGCGAACGAAGAGAACCAGTAAATTGATGCGTATCTGAATCACTATCACCAAACTTTGTACTTCCGTCAAAATAAGAAGAAGTAAAGTAACTAACAGACGAACTTACAACATATTGTTGTGCAGTCAAATTACCGATTACAGTAACATTTCCTTGAACTGTTTGATTGCCATTGAAATTATTACTTCCAGTAGTAGCAAATACAGATGATGCGGTATTATTTAATAAATTAGCATTTGTAGAAAAACTTGCACTAAGTGACGCAGTTAAACCTGCAACTTGAATTTGACCTGAAGCAGTATTTAATGTAACAATTGGATTTACATCGGCATATAAAGTAGAACCGGATGTAGTAAGAACTGTATCACCAATATAAATACTGCCTGAACTTACATATAAGTCTTTCCATTTATTGGTTGGAGAACCAAGACTATAAGTTGAACCTGTTGACGGTATTAAACTTTGTGATATTGGATCTAAATAACTGGCGGTAGATGAATTTAAACTATAGCTAGCACTAGTAGAATTATTACTATAACTGCTTGAAATCGAATTATTTGACCAACTTGATGTGATTGGATAGGTAGAACCAGTAACTAAAGATGTACCGCCACCACTTCCTGCGCTTGAACTTATTGCATATGAAGCGGTAATTGGATAAATAGACCCAGTTTCTAACTGGTCAAACTTTAATTGATTAAGTGCCATCTATATTAAATATCAACCATTTAATATATCTTATCAAACATTTTTAAGTTCTTATAGTGTAGATAAGTCAATAAATTTTAAATACTTTAATTTATTTTAATAGTTACATTGATTCGCAAACAATTATCATTTTCATCATAAAATGCAATTCTTTCCATATCATGTCCTTCAAATTTTATATTTGGTAATCTAGTAAAAGGATATGAAAACCAATAATACGGTATTATTATCTTTTTTACTGTATCACCGAATTCTTCTATCCCACTGTTAATTTGTTCATTAATTGTGTCCATATATTTTATGTGTAACTTAATAATATAGCATCATTAGCGGATGTTTCTGTGTTTGATATTGTAAATCCAACTATATTTGATGAACCATCTCTAAAAATTAAATTATTAGCTGAAGCTCGTATTGCATAAACGTCTCTCAAAGTACCTTGGAAATTGCCAGTTGTTAAATCAACAAAATATAATGGTATTTTTACTAACTTTCCTGTATTTGAAATAAAACCTGATGAAACAAAATTTGTTGAAGTAAATTTTGTACAATACATTGTTTTTAAAACAGATTGTTGGGGTGTGAACATTACATGTTTTGCCGAAGTCGTTGATACATAATGGTCTAAAAAATTTCCATTACTAGTTAAAAAAGTCGTTTCTGGTCCTGTAGTTCTGTGAGATTTTAAAATTCCATATAATCTATTATCTAATTCCGCTTCGACAGATGTAGTTGTTTGTTGCGGATCATACAATGCACCACATAAAACGACATAATTTACTGTAGGAGTCGAACTGTTTCCAATATTTAATATAAGTGCTTCTTTTGATTCATAAATTGTAATTTTACCAGTTGTAAATGTGTGCGTTGCAACAGCCAGCATATTCATATATCCTGAAAAAGAAGAACTTATACCCATTGGGGTTGATCCTGTCCAATTAGTAAAATTTCCTGAATTTTTTGAAAGTCCCACATAGATTGATCCTAATAAAAACGCTGCTTCACTTGTTGCTAATGTAGGAGTGCCACCACTTGCTGCACCAGATGTAGCTTTTGTAATGATTAATACCGACTGACTTAATTGTGTTGTTAATGGTGGATAACACAATACTGCTTCCACATTTGAACCAGTTGTATATGCTATACTACTTGACCATGCACTGCCAGAACCAACGGTTCTTGCGGAACCATCAAAATAAGTTGATCCTGTTAACATATTATTAATAGTTCTTAAATAATCCGATGAACTTATTGCGGATGATATGGTAACTACAGGTAATTTTCTCCATTGTAATGCTGGTAAACTCATAATATTTTATTATTAATAATTATATTGACCCAGATGTAAAAGATGATACAAATGTTGGATTGACAAACTGAGTTTCGTATGCTCCGTCTATTACAGTTTGTTCTTCGTTTAGAGTACTGTTTAAAAATGAAACAACAGCGGTTGCAATAGGAATCCATTTCATTATACCATTTTGTATAACTAAATACACATTATCAGATGTAGGTGTAACCAATATAGGAGAACCAGATGCATTAAAAGCAGCAACTGATTGAGTAGTACTATTAGAAGTAAAATTACTACCTGTCCAGTTTCCTGTACTGTTTATAGCATATGAAGCGGTTGTTGCGTAACTGGCAGTACCATTCAATGATCCTGTAATAGGATAATTTGTTGGTACACTAATTAACTGTGAACGTACTCTGGTAAGTGGCATATTTTATATCAAAATGGTGGATTTGGATCTGTCCATTCTGGTGTGGTTAATATAGTTAGTATTTCTGTATAAGTATACGGTCCTTCCTTGGTTGTGAAAGTGTCAAAAAAATCTGGTGTTACACCATCCCATTTAACAAATGTTTTGGTACCGTCAACACTTTTTCTAACAGTATCAATCGAAGTTTCTTCAACTTTAGTAAAATCTACAAGATTCAATTCACTAACATTGAATATCATAAATTCTCTATCCTCGTATAGTGTTATATTATTTTCACTCATATACTATAATTATAAACCAAATCTGCTTTTCGTAGCATTATAATTTTGTAATACTTCAGCCGAACTCAATGTACGATTATATATTCTAATAACTGACATTTTGCCACTATACGAACCAGCTGAACCACCATTTATATTACCAAATGTCAATGAATTCCACGCGTAAGTAGAACTAGTACTTCCTGTGCCTGTTGTAATTAAACTGCCGTTTTTATAATACTCGATTGTTCTATTGGTACTAAAATAAAATTGCAAAGTTATATTAGTCCAAGTATTTGCACTTAATCCTAACGCAATAGATGGACTTGCAATATGCCATTCAACATTTCCAGCAGAATAATTTCTCAATACATCTCCAGTATTTGGAGCAGTGTCAAATATTCCAACAGGAGAACTTGAATTGCTATATATCCAAAATTCAAATGTTATAGGCATTGAACCTGGATTTGACATTGTATTAGAAACATAATCATTTGTACCGTCAAATACTATGCTACCTCCATTATTACTATCAAATGTAGGACCATTAACTAATGTAGCATTATTACTATTACCACTAATATCATACCATGTAGTACCACTACCAGGATAACTTGTTGTATTTCCAGCGTCTAAATTTAACCTTAATCCAGACGTAACTATGCTATCTACATTAGGCCAAAGACCTAATCTACGTGCAATTTCAAGATTTCGTAAATCCCAAATTCCTCTAGCATTACTTGCGGATGAAGTAATAACGCTACCTATAACTGAACCATTTATTCTCATTATCCAATATCCTCGTATGAACAAATTACGGTTAATTTTGCAGCAGTACCTGCAATTGCTCCTATAGCTTTATTTTCTTCCAAATAAAGAGCGGTACTTTTATCTAAAATGATTAAATTGCTTTTTGCTGGTACAGTAATTGCACCAGCTAAACTTCCTGATGTTGTTGCAACTGAAATAGAAGAACTATCATAATAGTTTGCAGTAATTGCCACTGCATTTGATGTATCAGTATTACTGACAAACAAACTATTAATTTTATATACTCTACCACTTCCACTTGCATTACTTAATATAGAAGTAGAACCGGTGGTAGTTAAATTAACATAAGTAGTTTTACCAGTTAATGTTGTTATGTTTACAATATTTGGTGCGGCCATAAAATCTCCTTATATAATTATCCAAGAATAAATGATAACGCTATTGATTTTCCACTTGGTGTAGTTTGTGCAAAACTTGAAGTTAAAGCATAACTAGCACTATTAACATTTGGTGTAGTTAGATATCTAATATCAACCAAAGAACCTGATGGTATAGTTTCTGTAAAATTAATGGTAGAACTTGTTACTGAATAAGCATCATTAAATGATTGTACTGCACCATCAACCGCAACAACAATTTCATATGGATTTATTACACTTCTTGATAATGCATAACTTGACGTACTTCCTAAAGCAGTAAATGTTTGACCCAATAATGTTGAACCAACACTTACATTAGTATAATTCAACACATTTACATACACTCTATCAACTGATGAACTTAAAAATGGTGATCCACTTACAGGTGTACCAGATACAGACATTTTTCTTATTTTCAATGATGTATCATCTAATTTTTGTATACCATAATCTGAACCAGTATCATTTAACCCGCCTATTAATCCTATGTATTTGGTTTCATATTGTGGTAAAGAATCTGGAAATTGTACAGATTGTGTAACAAAACTAGCAGTGTATCTAGCTACACCTTTGGTTATTCTTAATTCATCTAAATAACCATTTATGGAATTTGCTGGTGTAACGCCCCAAGTATTAGCATAATTACTACCTATTGCTAATCCTCTCGCATTTGGATTATATGGAGTTAGTGCCAAAGTTTGTGTATAACCTTGAACCCCATTAATATATCCTCTATATACATTTCCTTGTCTAGTAACTGCTATATGATTCCATGTATTTACACTAACCGTTCCTATTCTTCCAGTAGCACCTGTTTCAGAACCAATATCATATCCATTATTCGCAGAACTACCGGCGAAATTAATACCATCTGTGTTGTTAACCAATTCGTAACTTGACCAAGCTATATTTAATCCACCTGCAAAAGCTAAAATCATTCCACCATTTAAAGTAATAGGATAAAACCAAACTTCAATTGTAAAGTCGCCCGATAAATGTAGTGCGGAGTTATAATTAATTAGAAGATTATCAGCCGTGCCATCAAAATAAGCACTTGTTCCATCAAATTTACTAATTGATGATGTAATTTTTGTATTGCCATTTGCAGACACAGTAAAATTGTTGGGACTATTATCTATAAAAGTTGTACTATTATTACTTCCACTGAAATGCATCAATAAACTACAACTTTGATAAAAAATATCACCGGAACCGCTATTCCATTCTTCTACAACATTGATTCCCCAATTATTGTTTGTAAGTGTTAATCCTGTAATTGTAGCTTCTTGTGAACTGCTGAAGTTATACAATATTGTTTGATTATTTAAACTAGCTACACTTACAACAGGTGAACCACCACCGCCAGAACCACCATTCATTGCATATGAAGATGTAATTGCATAACTAGCAGTTCCTAACAAGGAACCTGTTATAGATCCATATGGTTGAATTAATGATTGTCGTACTCTTGTAAATGGCATATTATTATATATATTATGATGTCATATAAACCATAGTAAATGGTGTGTTTGTTGAATTTTGTGCATTTGTAATTGCACTAGCAGCAATACTATAAAGTTGGATATAATCACTACTACCATTAAAATAAACTAATAATGATAAAACAGAATTGACTGCATTTCCACCACCACTGGACATTATATCTGTTCCATTTTTACGCAATGCCAAATATCCTTCTCCACCACTGCTATAAACTCTTGCCCCGGCAGATACTTGATACCACCCAGCTACAGTTGGTGTAAATCTACCATTTGTATTATCATACCATCCAGTAGAATCTGTAACTGCAGTGTCATATTTTATTATTGTATATGCATATGAACCAGGATTTACAACACTTGTTGTTCCATATCTATAAATTACTGTTCTAGGAACAGTAGTTAGTGCATAACTTGATGTTGTTGCAAAACTGCTACTTAAAGCAGAACCGGCTAAAAATCTTACATCAATAATAGAACCAGATTCTGCATTTTCTGTTAAATTCAAAGTAGAACCAGTAACTGTATAACTGCCTGTTCTGGATTGTACTAAACCGTCTAATACTACTAAAATTTGATCGTTGTTGCTTACACTTTGTGTTAATGATAATTGACTTACAGATGCAGTAGGTACAAATGTTTGTCCAATTAAACTGGATGTAGATGATGAACTACCACCGCCACCACTACCTGCATTTAATGCATATGAAGCAGTCAACGAATATGATGAACTAAGTGTATTTGCAACATAACTTGCTGTGGTTGCAAAACTTGAACTAATAGAATTGCCTGTACTAGCAACATAACTACTACTAATACTCCAACTTGCAGTTATTGGATATGTTGATCCGGTTGTCAAAGAAGAACCCGCATTTGCAGCAAATGAAGCGGTTAAAGCATAACTTGCACTTGTTGCAGCATTGGCACTGTTTGCAGTATTAGACGTACCAGCATTTGTTGCATAACTACTACTAATACTGTTATTAGCCCAACTTGAAGTAATTGGATATGTACTACCAGTTACTAAAGATGAACCAGCATTAGCAGCATACGATGAAGTTAAACTATAACTGCTACTAACACTGTTTAAATTATAACTAGCAGTTGATGCAAATGAAGAACTGACACTATTTAAAACATAACTTGCAGTATTTGCCAAACTGGATGTTGATGAAAAACTTGAACTTACCGCATTTAAAATATAACTTGATGTTGCAGCATAACTACTACTAACTGCATTTGTTGCGATATTAATATAACTAGAAGTTAATGCGGTTAGAGCAACACTAGATGTAGTAGAATAACTACTTGAACCCAATAAACTACCAGTAATGTTAGGAGCTAACACAGAACCAGTAAATTGATGTGTATCTAAAGCAGAATCACCAAATTTAGTACTACCGTCAAAATTAGAAGATGTAAAGTAACTTACTGATGAACTTACAACATATTGTTGCGCAATTAAATTTCCTATTACTCTTATGTCACCCTGAACAGTCTGAGTTCCATTAAATGTATTGCTTCCTGTAGTTGCAAATACATTTGAAGATGTATTATTAATTGTTCCCGCATTTGTAGCAAAACTTGCACTTAAACTAGCAGTAATACCACTAACTTCTATTTGTCCAGATGCAGTATTTAATGTTACAATTGGTGAATTGTTTGAATATAAAGAAGAACCAGATGTTGTTAAAACAGTATCACCGATATAAATACTTCCGGTGCTTACGTATAAATCTTTCCATTTATTTGTTACAGAACCCAAACTATAAGTAGAACCAGTGATTGGTATTAAATCTTGAGCAACTGGGCTTAAATTACTTGCGGTATTTGAATAACTACTACTTATAGAATTTCTACTAAAACTACTACTAATACTATTATTACTCCAACTACTTGTTATACTATATGTACTACCAGTAGTTAATGAAAATGTATTTAATGAAAAACTCGCAGTTTGTGAATAACTAGCTGAATTTATTAGTCCAACAAAGCTTCCACTAAAACTGCCAGTAAAACTACCAGACTTAATTAAATCTGTAGATAATTTTCTCATTATTATTCTGGTGTTAAGTCGTCAATCGGATTATAATTTGGCATTACCATAATACTTGAACTTATATATTGATATATTTCTTCTTTTGAATGAAATACATCAGCAGTACCAGGATTATATGGTTGTTGTATTTTCATAGAACCTGATGTATCAAATACATTAAATCCACTATTATTATAGTATCGTATGAAATATGAATTTTGATTTGTCATATTAATAAGTATATTTTTTCTTGTAAAATATCGGTTTTAAAACTATATTGTAAGTACTACTATCAGATAATTCTATTTTTATAGTCTTAGTATCTGTAAAATTAACATATCCAACTATTCTTTTACCATCCGAAGACACTGAAAAACCTGTTGGTAGTGAATATGCGGTAACAATTGTTAATAATGAATCAATTTCTTGATTGAACATAAAATTATAATCAACTTCATATGTAAATGTCTTACTTACAGATGGTATAAAATTATTGGTATCGGTATTTATAACTACATTTGAACCTTGTAATACTATTCTATCAATATTACCGATAGTATTTATAGTTGCACTACTTAAATAACCGTCTCCAAGATAAATAGTTTTATCAGTAATACCGTCATTTCTTGTTAAAAATGTAGAACCAGTTCCTTTATAACTGTAATTTTTACTTGGGTCAGATAAAGAATTGAACGTAACATCTGATGACTCAATTGTAATTCTTTCAACATTGCCTTTTGTAAGAATTGTCGTATCACTAAAATAATTATCTCCGGTATAAATTGTTTCACTTGTTGACCCATCATCTCTTCTTATTATATTAGAACCAGTACTAATAGTATTTATTCTACTATTATCAACTGTACCTGTAATATTTGTAATTAAAACATCTTGTGAACCAGTAAAATCATTAGAACCACTAGGTAATATCAAATTTGAACCTGTTAAAGATCCACTAACAAATCTTATATTTAATATATTTGAATTACAATAAAAAGAACCAGATACAAAACCATTGGAACTGGGATAACTTAAAGATTGTGTAGCATAACTACTTGTTATATATCTAGCAACGCCGGTGGAAATTCTTATTTTATCTAAATAACCCGCAAAATCATTACTTCCAGTACTAACCAGTCTTCCAATAAATGATGATGTTAAAGAAGAAGTTAAAGTAGATGGATAATTATATATTGAACTACATACATAATTTTCTAAATTTCCATTTAAATATAATCTGGTAATATTACCGTCATATGTGACTGCATAATTATACCAAGTTTGATTATTAATTGTAGAAGAACCAGTTAATAAATAACTTGAAGAATTATTTGTATAATATTCCCAAATAAGTTTCGATGCACTAATTCCAGAATTATAAACTAATCCAGAAGATGTATTATAATTAGTAGTCCCACCTCCTCTTGATAAAATTGTTTGATAATTGCTACTAGAATATGTGTAAAAATCATACTCAACTGTAAATTGAGAATCAAAAATGGAACCTGATCCTAAATTTAATTGAGGTGAACCTGTAATTCTAAGAAAACTTCCTGAACCATTAAAAAATCCATAACCAATAGCAGTTGGTACAAGATATGGTGAATTATAAAAAGACATTGTTGCACTAGTAGTAAAAGTATGTACTGTATAACTTCCTGTAGTAGTAACTATACCACCATTAGCTTTTTGAGGACCGGAATATCTTATAGAAACAACGCCATTTCCACCTGAACCCGCAGTTCCACTTGAACCTATTATTGGAGCACCACCAGCACCATATGAACCTGATAAACCAAACCAGTCGTATGATCTTGATGGAGCAGTACTTCCTTGACCGACTCCAGAACCTGTAGATACAAAAACAGTAGATAATGAACCTGTATAATTACCACCACCGCTATTCGCACCGGTAGTGGTATTTTGTTTTGCACCACCATAATAACCACCACCACCACCAGCCCATCCTCCTCCATCACCAGAAAACGCATCACCATTACCACCTGATAAACTTGTACCATTAGCACCATTATTTTGAACGCCGCCACCTGCAGAAGGAGAATCATTAGCACCACCTTCATTAGAACCACCACCACCAGAACCACCACCAGCAACAACAATATAGTTTGAAGAAGACATTATACCCGACCAACCACCACCTCCACCACCACCACCGGAACATCCGGTGGCACCAGCATTTCCACCAGCACCACCACCATTTGAACCAGTTGTACCACCACCTGTGCCAGTAACACATCCCACGCCACCACCACCGCCACCTCCAACATAAATTATGAATTCTGATCCAGAGAAAATTGAATTAATAGAACCAGAAATTAATGCTCCTGAACCACCTCCACAAGCATAACTTGCTGCACTATCAGGACCACCAGCACCACCACCAGCACCAATTGTAATAAAATCCACTGAATTTGTAATATAACTGGATGTACTTGGTGTAGGTCCATCGTTTATTTGAAACGAACCACTTGATAATACAGAAAGATTTGTAAATGCTTGATTTGTTAAACTATCAAAATTAAGAATAACTTTTGTATTATTATAATATACATCATATCTATTATCAACAGGATAATTGCTTCCTGTACTATCTTGTATTAAATAACGATATTGTCTTTGGTCATTTATTTCAAAAATTGTATTTCTATATTGTCCGGTTTTATCTGTATTTGGTCCCAATTCTGGATTATTATAAGCCGTCCAATATATCTTCGAAAGTGATGATGTTTTGACCGCAGTAATTATTAATGGTGTAGATGGTGTAACTCCTACATTAAATAATGTGTCTATTACTGATAACTGTAGTATTTCATTTCGGTTTATTGAATTATTATCCGTACTTGGTCCCAATTCCGGATTGTCATATGCAGTTAAATAAGTAACAGATGAAGACCTAGGTGTTTTATTGATTGTTATATTTAATGGATTGGACGTTAATACAGAATTAACAAGAGGAAGTGAATAAACATTTTGTTCTCCTAGTACTTCCCCATTTATTCCTGTATCAGCAAAATAATATGGAATGTCCTTAGCCATTTATTAGAAATTTGAACTTGCTACTACTCTAGTAAATCCGCCATTATTAATGGTTATTGGCACTGATAATGATCCTGAACTAGATGTAGTAACATCCAATATTCCTAATCCATTAGATGTAAATGTTGCTGAATTACCTTCAATTGTAAGTCTGGTTGAAACAGATACAAAACTTCCTAAATAATTTCTTGCTTCTACACTTACGCTAGAAGATATTGATGTTCCTGTATAATTATAGGAAGACGTAGGTGCAGTAACATTTATCTTTACTGGGGAATCTAATGTAAAACAATAAAGGTCATTATTGTAATTTGTTAACCATAATCTTCCATAAGTATCTACACCAAAATGTCTCCATTCACCAGGTATCACTTGTGCCAATGATAATGCTTTACTTGATGTATTAAATGTATATACTGCAGCGTTATATGTACCTACAGCTAAAAATCTAGTGTTATCATCATTCATTCCCATAACAGCTCTAGTTTCACCACCCAAATCATTATAAATTAAACGACTTGACCTATATGTTAACGCTGCACTATTACTACTGCTTAATTCAAATACTAGACTTGTATAAAATGATTTATTTGTTTCATCATAGTTATATGGACTCATATTGAACGCTAACAAATATTTAACAGAAGAACTTGGACTATTTAAAAATAATTTGGTTCTTCTTTGAAATTGATAACTATCTGATGTTGTCCATGTCATTGGCCATATATCATTTGGAGTAGAACTACCAGATGCAGTAAAATCAATACTACATGTTGTTTGATATGCACTAATAGATGCTGAAATTGAACCTGATGCTTGGTTGCCATCTTTATTAAAAATAATTCTATTTATGCTGTATTTTGGACCTGATGCTGATCCTGATGGAATGCCATTAGGTACTGTATGTGTATAATAAAAAGCATAACTTCCACTTCCATCAACATCAAATGTTTCAGATGGTATTGGAACGTGAGAACCGCTATGTGTAAAATCAATTGCAATACTTGATGACGTTAATGTCTTAAAATACGTCAAAAATTGTGTACGTTTTTGATTATCAATACTTCTAAATGAAAATATTCTAGTGCTACTTCTTCCTATATAAGCATGATAACAATTAGTATTTTGCTGTATACCGTCACTATTTGTTCCGACATTAGTTAATTTATTGCCTACAGCAAACTGTCCGCCTAATCTATAACTATTACTGGTACTTCTTTGTCCACATACTAACATATAAAAATTAGATGAATCTTCATCAATTATCCAATTTTCATGTCTTCTATAACTATCTGCAGTAGTAGCATCCGGTTTATTACCCAATGCATAAGTCAAATTTTGATTACCTGGATTTAATTTCCACATTTTGTAACCGCCATATTCCATTATATAATAATTATATCCATCTGTCCATCTATATCCTATCATGTCTTTCATACCACGATCAATATCATCCAAACTAAATGCTGAAAAATCACTAGTTCTAACAGTATGATTACCATTGTCCATTGTACTACCCAACCAACCACAATATTTAGTAAAAATTGTACCATTAACATTAACATTAACATATTGTGGATAGAAGATTCTTCCAAACAATGGAGTTAAAGTTGATGCATCATGTTCTTGACCATTTATAAAAATACTTGTAGGAGTTTCGATAATTGCGGTCAGACCTATGTTTTGATTTTGTCTATTAATTAAACTCATATTTTATAAATTAAAAATTAGAACTTGCTACTATTCTTGTAAATCCGCCGTTATTGATAGTTATTGGAACGGTAAGAGATGCGCTCGTACTTGTTGTAATATCAATTGAAGAAGAATTGTTTGAAGTAAATACTGCTGAATTTCCTTCAATCGTAAGTCTAGTAGGTACAGCTACATAACTACCTAAATAGTTTCTTGCTTCTACCAATACACTTCCAGATATTGATGTACCAGAATAATTATAAGAACTGGTCGGACTTGTAATATTAATTCTTACTGGTGAATCCAATGAGAAACAATATAAATCATTGTTGTAATTACTTGCCCATAAACGATTATAAGAATCCATTCCAAATGTTCTATATTCACCTGGTATTGTTTGTGCAAGTGTTAAAGATTTACTGCCGGTATCAAATGTATAAATTCCCATGTTTTGAGTTGTTACAACTAGAAATCTATTTGTATTATCATCCATAGCTATTACACCACGGGTTTCTGACCCTAAATCATTGTATATAGGTCTATATGATTGGTATGACATTGTTGCCGATGTACTCGCTGTAATTTCAAATACTAACGCATTATAAAAATTCTTAGGAGTTTCTTCATATCCATACGGTGTAATACCAAATCCAATTAAATATTTAACAGAAGAACTTGGACTATTTAAAAATAATTTTGTTCTTTTAGTAAAAACTAATGGATTCGTAGTACCCCATGAAGCTGGCCATAAATCATTTGGACTTAAACTGCCTGATAAACTATAATCAACAAAACATTGTGTTCCATAAGCATTAATAGAAGCAGAAACGGAACCAGATGCTTGTCCACCATCTCTATTAAAAATTACTCTAGTAAAATTATGTCTAGCACTTATAGCTGATGCACTAGGTGTACTACCAGATGGTATTAAATGGCTATAATAAAAAGCATAACTTCCACTATTATCTACTTGAAATGTTTCAGATGGAATATTCCAAACTGAA
>Ga0222713_10003037_pt1 | contig 17576 bp, 22 predicted proteins | sample C33_649DmetaG_FD_165061 | JGI IMG/M metagenome (GOLD analysis project Ga0222713, IMG submission 165061) | Estuarine water microbial communities from San Francisco Bay, California, United States - C33_649D | ecosystem: Environmental > Aquatic > Marine > Unclassified | place: USA: California...
CTCGGGTGACTGGCAGGCGCTCTCAACCCACCGACCTTTGCTGACTGTTTACAAGCCTATTTATTTTTGAAATCATGTGCACATTTGCTCGAACCGATCAATTTTTTCTCCGTCTATGATAAGAATGTCAAACTCGTCCAAGAACAAACAATTGTCAAATCTTATACGAAAAGTCAGACCAAATTGGCCCACTCTTCGTAATTTCATAGGCAAAGGAGCCTATGGGGCGGTTTATGGTACCAATAACGGCCGTGTTATGAAAATATCCAGCGGAAACACCTCGAACGAGTTTAAAAGTCTTCGGGCGCTCCAAGGATTACATTTTGTCCCCAGGGTTAAAAACGGTAACCTTGTATTTTTCAATGAAAACAATGGTAAAGTGCTCAAGGGACTCGTGAAAGGGTTTGGTGAAGGACAGCCATCAGCCTTTATCATGAACAGAGTTGGCGGTGCAACCGGTATGACCTTGGGTAAATATCTTAGTAAATACCCTAAAGCTAATATGACCAGATTATCAAATCGCCTCGTCAACATGGTGAAAACCTTGGGAGTGAAGGGTTATTCTCATATGAATTTACATGAGGAAAATATCATCGTAACGGCAGACTCTCTTGGTAGAATAACCGGTATGTGGCTCATTGATTTCGGACTAGCTCGGAAACTGGCCCAACGCCAAGTCAATGAGTTAAGTTCTGTTCTATTGGAAAATATGCTCGGTAGAAAAATACCTGCGTTCGGACCCGAGGTGATGCGCCGCCGCCAGAGTATCGCCAAGAACCTCAAGCTCCTTCCTAACAAACAGAATCTAAAACGGCTCGGACGCTCCAGGACTGTGAATTAGAATTGGGACGGACTTCGACCTACGTAGCCCATTCGTTCTGTGCACCTTCAGGTCCATCAACGCACACTCGACCGACACGACCCGCCGCAGGTAGGTCCGCGTGTCTTCACAAATTTGTTTCAAAATTAGTCGAGCCATTTCAGGCCGTCGGCAAACGATCCAGCACTTGGTAAAAAACTTTCTGAAGATATTTTCCATCAACCTAAGATATTTTCGGTGCACTTTTTTAACGACGGATCCGTCTCCATCGCCCTCCGTTCGTTACCATAGATCTTTATCATCTCGGGCATCTCCGAGGTTTCCAGCTCACATAGACTCTTGACCGACTCCGCGGGTTTCCAGTCGTTCGTGACCGAGTGCTTGAACGGTCCGTCCTCCGATGGGTACACATGAATTTTGTTCCTAATTTCATCTGTGGTCATCTGGGTCTGCATGACCGCTTGAGCCGCCAAGTATATGTTCAGGTAGTCTGGTTGTGGGATATTCTGTATATCCACCCCCCGAGCCTTCACATGTTCTTTATACTCCGCCTCCTTCTCGAGTGAGTTCATGGTCATCATTTCGTCTCTCAATTTTGAAACAAAATTAGAATCCTTTGGACAGGCGAAGAACCAACTCTCTATGACCGGGTACTCTGACTTGGTCGTAGACCCTTGACGATAGTACCCTATGAAATCAGACCCCTTCTTTTTCTGTTCCTCGATGACCCAATCCCATGACCGGGTGGGAACCACTGACGCATCTGCCCACACTCCCCCGTACTTGGGGAGGACATGAAGCCTCACAAAATCCGACTGCCTTGGCTTTGTGTCCGCGAATTTTAGTTTAAAAATGTCCGTCTCGGGAAGGTAGTCCTTGAGGTTCTCTGGGTTCAGGACCGTGACGGACCAATCGGGGTGCAGCCGTCTCCACTTGTCTATGCATTTTGAAACAAAATCTGGAAGGTCCTTCGAGTCCCAATATGTCCATATGGTCTTTGGTATCTCTTGACTCGTGCAAGGTTCCTGTCGTCTGACCCATAAGAGCCAAAGGACGGTAACCACAAGGACCGCCAAGAGGACGGCCCACATCTAATTTTAGTTTGGAAATTATTCGTGACCCTTGAATACACAGTCAAGTTCCGGCTTGGTGTCCAATAATTTACGGTCATGATTATGAAACTTTACTATTGTTGGTTGGTTGGGTTCACACACCGACTTGACAGCGTCATAGTTGTTCCACCCGTGCTCATACATGTGCTTATAAGGTCCTTTATTTGCGCTCATAAAGTAGCACGTCTTCTGAATCTCATCAACCGTCATGCCAGTTTGCATAGCATCTTGTGCAGCCAAGTTTATTGCCAGATAATTGAGCATCCAGGCATGAGTCTTTTGGAAATCCACATTTCTTTTACGGAGGTCTGTTAGATAATCTGTTACAGAATCAAAGTTTGATATACTCATAAACGAGTCCCGCCATTTCGTCACCAATTTACCACCCGGAACGGTTGCGAAAAACCAGCCCTCTATACACGGCCATTGGGGCTTGTTGGTGTAGTGTTCGATGTAGTAGCCTACGAATTCGTGTTTGGAATTTGTAGGGAAATCGAAAGGCCTGGTCATGAGGATGGACGCGTCACACCACACGCCTCCATACTTGGCCAGAATGTTGAGGCGGATGATGTCGGATTCACGAGCAGGAGAATCGTTGAACTTTACACTCTTGACATCAAAGTCTATGTACTGTCCGAGGTTCTTGGGTGTAACCACAGTAATCGTATAGTCTGGGTTATATTTCTTCCAAGAATTGATGCACTTGGTGACGACTGGGGTCAACTCGTCAGAGTTCCAGTACGTCCAAATTTGTTTCGGAATTATGCCGTCTGTACCGAACGTACTGGTTCTTCGCATGATCACGAGAATCAAAATCAAGGTGGCCAGTCCGAGGATGACCAGCCACATTCCTACTATCGCATATCAAAATTTTCCGTGATGGTAGGGACCGCGCATTGTGAGTATCGGCACGAAACTATACGCATAGTCGTGTTGAAGTGATTCCTGAGCTCGTCTAGGGATTCCACCAGTTCTGAACATTGGCCACTGGCGACAAATCCCTGAAACAAGTCGTTGAGGACGGTCGTGTACATCTCCAAAACCTGGTGGATCTCCCCTTTGCGCTGTCGAGCCTTCTCGCGCTGCTGAATTTTCTTCTTAAATACATCCTCATTTATGTCGCCTATCATAAACTTGATGCGGAGGTCCCGGTTGTCCCCGTTTCCCGTCGTGTACCGGGGCATCACCGCCCACTGACAATGTGCGTGAGTGCGATGAGCCGCTGCAACTCGGAGATGGAATATATGCGTCCGAGGACACAGACGGGCCACCATGTGCCAATCAGGGAAACCACCGCATGGCACGTCACCAGGATTGCGCTGCAGGGTTCCCCGCTGACGGTGGTACTCGTAGTAGTGGGGGTTGTGGATGGTGCCCGTCTCGATGCGGCCCGTCCGCCAACTGAACGCAGTGTGACACTGGGTACAGTACATCTGGTCACACCCGTCGATTTTGAAAATCATCGCTGCACACTTCGGACAGTTGCGTGAATCTCGTGCCAGAAGCTTGGCCGTCTCGACGCTATTAGGGTCGCACGTGTGTGGGCCGTCCTTGTCCTTCCCCTTGACCTCGTGACACTCTGGGCACGTCCAGTTGTCGCACATGCCGCACTTCCACGCCGTGCTCAAAAACCCGCGACAATCCGATGCGGGACATGCGCGAACAAACTGGCGCTTTTCGTGTTCCACCTGCCCACCGTGAATGCGATTTATAAGCTGATTCTGATACCACTCCAGATGTTGAATATCCAAAGCGAGGTTGTTGATAACCTTGCGCTGATCCTGTATCATCTTGTGACGCAGCACGTTCGCATCAAATTCGTTATAAAATCCGTGCTCGAATGCCAAAAGTCCGAGTTGACGCCCAACTATAGAGTTGAGTTTATCAGTTTGGGCTTTGATGTTCAGGGCGAGACCCGCTATTTCCGTGGCCGATTTGCGCACCTTGCGCTCGAGTTCCACATAAGGTTGGGTGGCGGGCATAAGACTCTTTTCGCGCTCGAGGAGCAACGACTCGCGCCTGTTTTTGTAGTCGCGACCAACGAATTTTAGAGTGAAATTGTTCACCAAAATTTCGCGAGACCACGACTTGCGGCACGACATGCAGTGCGCATCCTGTGTGGTTTCAAGGAGGTACCGCTCAGAGCATCCTGAACATGCACTGAATGGACAATAGGGACAAATGGTTTTTGAACGAGTCGAGCGGTTGAATGTTTCGCAACACACGTCGCAACTCATTTCTTATTATCTATAGTAGGCTTGGTTTTATCCTGACGCAAGTGGGGCGGGACGTAACTCGATTTTTTAACCTTTATTCCGTGCTTTGAAACAGTGACTGGTATTTCAAGATCATCGTCGTGCGCCCAAGGTTCTATGGGGTCATCGTCCGTCATGTCCGCCCAGCGGTTACTCATTAATAGAGCCAGGCATCTTCTTTTTAACAACCTTGATCACCTTCTTGGTCTTGACTTTGGGTGTAGGCTTGTTGGCGCTCGGGAACTTGGCGAAGATCAGGTCGAGCACTGCTTGGCGCTCGTCGGCGGTGTCCTCCATGTTCTTACACCATTGCCTGTACTTGGAGACGCGAAGCTCCGTGTGACCAGAGGCGAGCATAGCGGCACACATCTCTTCGCACGGCGGCCGGCGGTCCTTGTACTTGGCGAATAGAGCAATAAAAGGCGCCGGGTCAAGTGCGGGCGCATCTGGCTTGCCCGCCTCGGGCCGCGGGTGCTCGAGGTGCCAGTCCTCGCAGCGCTTGAGGAAAGCCTCTGGATGGTCCATATGCTTTGCGATGAACTCGTAGTCACATGGAGGCGTCCACTCCTTCTGCTTGGGTCTGGTAGGGTTGCAGCCCTGCCGCATTTTGTCCAGAATTTGGCCAACAACGCTGGGGTGACCCGAAGGGATCCGAGCCTTGGGAACTCCACCGACCCACCGTGAGACCACGCCGCCTCCAGGCAAGGCGCTGGACACGAACTGGGTCGGCACGTTCCGGCGAGTGCGAGGGATGGGGCGCTTGTGAGACATTTTGAGGTGTCTCTGATAAAGCCCTCGAGTCTTTTGGGCCCGCCAAGACACGAATTTTTTGGTTCTGTACTAGTAGATGTTTGTGCCCTTGCTCATTAAACTCATACACTGGCTGGTTTTTTTGTTCATAATTTTGGCGCCTTTTTTCGGTGATGATTACCTGTTGTCGATGCACCTGCTTATTGTGCCGTTCATCATGCTACACTGGGCCACTAATCAGTCGGTATGTGCTTTGACAGAAATAGAAAAGTTAGTGACGGGGGCGGCTCGGGACGAGGAGACCTTCTTCGGAAAGGTGGTGGGGCCCATCTACAAATTCAAGACTCAAAAGGAGGAGAACCTATTCGTATGGACGGCTATGACGACTCTATGGGTTTTAACTTTCGTGCGATTACAAAAGACTGATTTTGCTCACTTGCGTGCGGACATCCGCACTCTGCGCGCTGCTTGGCCCTTCTAGTCCTCCTCCTCGTACTCCTCCTCACCGCAGCCCAGCTCCTCGGACTCCCCCTCAGAGTCCCCCTCGTTCAGGAGGGCCTCAAGGCGCTCAGCGATCGTGGGCACCTTGGTCGGGGCCGTCACCACCTCAAAGTCCGTCTCGGCGTCCGTGAGGGGGTTGCCGTGCGAGGCGCAGAGGTTGCAGGCCTCGTCAGTCTCCGTCAGCGGGTGCGTGTGCACCGGCTGGTCGGGCTTCTTGGCCTTGGGCTCCTTCTTGGCCTTGGGCTCCTTGGGCTCGGTCTCACCCAGAGACTGCTTCAGGTGGCGCTTGCAGAACACCTCACCCTTGAGGGCGCTGAACTTGCAAGGCTCCTTCTTGCTGGTCTGAGCGGTACAGCAAGGCTTGTCCTTGGGGGCCTTGGCGGCCTTGGCGACCTCCTTGGCGTCCGGGGCGGCCCCGTCCACCACCTCGACCGACTTGGGCTCCTTGGTAGCCTTCTTGGTGTACTTGCGAGGCACCTTGATAGCCATCTCGGCCGTCTCGAGGTACTTCTTGTTGAGCTCCTCGAAGTCGAGGCTGTACTCCTTGGCGATCCGCTCCACAAACTGGCGGTCGCGCTCGGCAACCAGGGCGTTGATAGCGTCAGCGAAGGAGGCCATTTGTTTTTTGGTTGGTTGTAGAGTTGGGTAGGTGTTTAAGTGGCTCTCGCAACACACGATTTTCTCTCGTGTGTCGGGGGAGGCTGTTGGCTTTTTTGGGTGATTAGACTTTGGGCGACCCAAACCCTGACTCGCACAAAACACGTTTTTTACTTACTGAAGACCCCTTCACGGACCCATGCATTACACACGTATTTCGTACCTGATGAAATGGGTAGACCTGCGTGGAGCGCCTTGGGGTGGCATTTAGGCTCGTCATTCGCAAGGGGTTTGAAAAATATGGCCGAACCAGGGGGTGCCTTCATTTTCACGTCCCCGTGGTCAGGGAAGTGAGTTTCTCCATCCGTAAATTCATCATTCAAATATACGAGCAGAGTTCCGACCCGTTGACCACCCTGCGTTTCGAAACTTTTACACGCCTCTGAATCGTCGCAGCAAGAATCGTGGTGGGCCCTGTAATAGGTGCCAGGTTTGTACCGGACAACCTGGAGGTCTTCACAGCACCCCAGGTGTTTTCCTGTCATTTCACACGCCTTGGCGAACACCTTTCTGGCCACAGGGTCGTCCTTGGGTATCCACGCCGTCTCGCTGGTACGGGAAGAGTCCTGACCGTCCACGCCGACGACGGTGCTCGGCGCGAATAATGAATTTGCCTTTTCAATGAGATATTTACAATCATCCTTGGTCAATACGGAATCGACGACGACTGGAGGATCCCACGGGTTTGTGTTTCCCGTGAACCCACGGCCGCCGTTTCGCCACGTGATGGCGATCCACGTGATGAGGATCAGTGCCGCCACGAGTGCAAAGTAGATCCACATCTACTAAGGTCACTTAATTTTTTTGAGCGCTCTGTTCACGGCCACGGCATTCCTGCGCGCCGCCCGCAGGTTTTCTAAATTCAAATTCACGAGCAAAGGACCCGTCGAGTTGGCGATCGGTACCAGATTCTTGTAGTACGTGCGTTTTTTGCGAATAACTTTCATGAGTTCCTTGACCCTCTCAGCATTCTTCTGACCCTTTTCCTTGGCCTTTCCTATCAAGGGATTTCGTTTTGAAATTAGGCCGCCGTGAAGAAGTGAACCGGACAAGAGCGCCAGTGAGTCTTTGAGTTGGTATCTTAATTTTTGGATGGGAATTCCCGCCTTGTAAGAGAATGGAAGGTGGAGCATGTCACGGGACGCGCGTGGGTAGACGGCAAGAGCCGTGTCCACGAGGTCGGTCACCTCCTTCTTGCCCGTGATGATCTGCCACGTCATAACCTGGTAGACACGTCTACCAGTGCCTGGCACCTGAAGACGTGGAGCGTCGTACGCTGATCTCTTGTACCTATTCACACGAAGTGAGGCGTTTATACCCTGATAGTTGCGGTTCAGGTACCGAACAAAACCGTTCAGGTGCTCGTACATAATAGTACGCATCGTCAGAGCATACGTGGACACGAGCTTTTCAGACGCGAGTTTGTGTGGTACGGCAAATGTGAAATCGAAATCTGTCGTCCGTCTAGTTTTAGGAGGAAGATCCTTGCCCAACGCCATGAGGTACAGACGGACACCCATACCGCCGGTACAGAATATGGTCAATCCGCCGCCATAGGGCCGGACCAGACGCTTGGTCCGCTTACAATAGTCCATAAATATCCGAGGTAAAGCGAACTTAAAAGATTTTCCAGAGATGACGGGTGCGGGGCCATGGAGACGCTCAATCTTCTGGTACGCGTTGTTGAGCATAATTTCGTGGTGAAATGTACCCCCATGGAAAATGGACTTTTTAGCAGGGGCGTAGTAGCCATCGTAACCTTCGGGTATCAGGAACTCCCGCGCAAGGGCCCCGAACGTCTTCTTGTTCAGCTCCTTGTAACTGAGGCGCTGACCCTCGCGCGTGTTTGTCTCCTTGGGGAGCTTTCCTGCATTCTTACCGAGGAGCTGACGGACAGCCGCCACTTGTTCCCCTATCGTGATGCCCGTGCCTAGGACTATACGCAGGAGACCCTTCGTGTCGCTCGAGATGGGGTACTTGCTGCTCAGAAGGATTGCTATATTTTTGTGCGTCAGGTCAAACAGACGGAGCGTCTTTTTGACTCGGAATCCACATGGGGTTCCGTAGTTTTTCGCGGTTGGAAAACTCTCTGTGAGGTAGAAGAACCTCGTGTCGCGTAGGAGCACCTGACACGGGATTCCCTCAAGGCCCTTGTACAACACCTTCCCTGGTGGGAAAATCGTCTCTGTAAAGACCATCACTAATATTGAACCAGAAATAAATCTATGGAAATGACAAGATGGCGAACCGCTACGTGGGCCTCCTCATGAACTCCCGGACCCAGGCTCACGCCTTCCACCTCACGACCAGCTCTTTTGCTGAGCACAAGGCGCTCCAGGCGTACTACGAGGGTATCGTCCCTCTTTTGGATGCGTGGGCCGAGGCGTACATGGGCAAGTACGGCCGCCTCCGCCGCGTCAGTCTGAACAAGCGTTTTATGAAAGACCCCACCAAGGCTCGTGTGTATTTCAAGAGCCTTCTGGGGCGCGTCCGGGCCATCCGGTTACCACGGGGTGACACGTACCTGAAGAATATTCAGGATGAAATTGTGGCCCTGATCCGTTCAACGCTGTATATGCTCTCACTCAAGTGAACTGTAAGGAATTCCGTTTTCATATTTAATAAAGCGTTCGAGGTTGAGATTTTTGTGAAAAACAAATAACTGCCCAGTCGCGCGCTCGTCATTATCCTGTTCGTCTTTGTAAAAATAAATCCATTCGGGTCCTAGAATACCATCTATCCACGCCATATTATAAATTTGACCGTCTGGTGTCCAGTCGTATCCAAATGGACGATTTGGCACTTGAAAATCATCAATGACTATTATTTCGTTTCCGATGGAACGGTCTCGAATAATTGCAAGCTCCTCGCGCAGTGGGTGACTGTCCCCCCAGTGCGCGTCTAGATAGTATAAAGTCGGACCTCCTTCAAGCACAACCTCTTTCAGGAAATCACAGCTCGAACCATGAACCGCCTTAATATTAGGAAAACTTTTAAATGATTCTTCGTTATTTTTGAACGTAGAATAAACCACTTCAACCGTCTGGACGGATACGTTCGGAAACACACCGGCCACGTCCCGTGTTGTTTGACCCAAAAACGTACCCGTCTCGATGAAATTTTTCACATTTGCCGCATTCATGAGCGCCTCTACGACTCGCTTACTGTATTTACATCCGCTATATGGAGTTGTATGACAATTAACCATGTACACTATAAGCTTTATTAACTTTTAAGTTCCTTAGGAAGCAATTCCATGATTTCTTGTTTGTCAACGATTGTGACGGGTCGACCCATCGACTTGAGAATCAGGGCCGTCTTGACCTTGTGAGACTCTTCAACAATCGGCACGTCGCAGTTGTCTTTGTAACACATACCCGTCATTGTGTCGCCATCAAAGTGCTTGGCTTGTTCGACTGCGTGACGTTCGTTGGACTCGTGAGCCGCCACGGGAAGATAGTCATAAGACCCAACTTCCCGAAGAAACGTTGATAGGGCGCGATTGTCACGAGGGAAACAAGGGCCTCCGTACCCCCATCCATATTTGAAACACTTGTTACCGATTCGCGGGTCCGACCCGATGAATTCCAGCGCCGGAGTTGCATCCTGACCACACGTGCGTAGAGCATCACCAATCATATTTGCAAACGAAATTTTCATAGTGATGAAGCTGTTCAGTGAAAGCTTAGCCACCTCGGCAACCCTTGGTTCCATCACGTGCAACTTTGCCGTCCCAAAAATACTCGTGTAAAATTGAACAATTTCATTCGGCAGTTCGCCATTGAACCCGATGAGTACGTCCGTCACGCTCCGCAAGTTTTCAATAACGTTTCCTATCTGCACGAATAGTGGATTATAAATCAATGAGTCGGTGTGCTGACGGTCACAGAACCCAGGTTGCACGGTCGACGTGATGATCGTCGCCACTTGTGGCCCTCCACATACACCCGCGAGTGCTGATTCGAGCATTGAATGGTCATATCCCGCGAGACACGTTGGAGTGTTTACGAGGATGATGCATATCGAACCAGGTACTATAGTCGAGTAGTCTGTTGAAAAAGTCATGGGGTACCGAGCCGCGAGTTCGGCCGTCTCCGGCTCGAGCGTTCCGAAATTTCCGTTTTGGTAAGCCTCGATCATCTTAGCATTGACGTCTATACAATGAACTGCGTGACCTTTCGACGAGATGTATGCGGCATAGGCAAGGCCGAGTTTACCAACGCCCACGAAGGTCACCGCGACCATTTTTATTTTTAAATACGCTTTGCTTTAACAAGTGTGTGCCAACCTAATTCCTTTTCAAGAGCCCTGAAATTTTCGGGACTCACTCCCTTCCACGCGTCGTCAATCTCGTATTCGTACTTGATATACTTTTGGACGTCCCACTTAAATATATGATCCTTGTGAATATCGGTCACTTCATACCACGGAGCCAAAAGTTTGCGGACCTGATCAAATGTGTACGTGTACGCAACCGGACAACCTGTCTGCGCCTCGGCAAACTCACGTATCGTATCATCCATTGTAGCCATGTCCCAGCGGTTGTTCTCGTGCATAGCCCAAAACAACTTATAAGAAATTTTCGAATAGAGCATGATTCGCAGTTCTTGTCCCTGGTCTTGATGAGCCGCGGCGCACTCTATGACGGCGCGAGGGTTTGGAGTGTGATGAATAACGCCGAACGAATACACCAAATCAAACTTTTTTGTAAAGGAAAATTCTTCAGCATTTTGGATTGAAATTCTATTAGGGTCGAACCCGAACACTTCGGCGCGTTTCTTTGCGAGACGGACCGATTCTTCCGATAGATCGATCGAAGTGACGTCGGCACCGGCCCGCATGAAGTTTATCGTGTCCGTGCCTATACCCGTCCCGATTTCAAGTACTGATTTTCCTTTCCAAAAATCAAATTCAGCAAACTTCGGAATGTGCGGTTCGACAAAGTATTTTCTAGTTTCAACTTGATCAAAATATTCCCGAGTTCCAACTTCAGCCGTACCATGGCGAATGTTACAAGGGCGTTCGTCCCAGAATGTACGCACGGCTTCCATGAGTTTTCATCTCGCGTTTTTTTTAAGTTGATATAAAGATTGGCCCATCATAGACAATATGAAGGTTTCAGCTGTTATAGTGGGTCGAAATGACAATTACGGAGGTACACTCAATGAAAGAGCGACCCATTGCCTGAATACCATGCTCGACGCGTTTGACGAAGTGGTGTTTGTGGATTGGAACACGGACGATGGCAAACCACCGCTTACAGATGTGCTAGACATTACGGTACATCTCGAGAGACTCAAGACGATCATAGTCAGACCAGATGAAGTAAAACGCATCATGGGCGACTCGTGTGACCAGGGTGTCGAGTTTTGCCAGGTTATACCACGTAATATAGGCATCCGACGAGCGACCGGTACACATATCGTACTGGCGGCCCTCGACATCATAGCTCCTAAGAGGGTGTTTCTCGAGGAGGCTGTGAGACAAGTCGGACCAGGTCAGATGCTCGTTACAAAGAGAAATCATGTAGAAATTGATGTGGTCCGTGAAGTTTTTAGACTCAGTAAATCTTACGAGTTTACTCGAGACTATATGTTTGAGCACTATGGTGTTAATTCTATTAACGTGGCCCGTATGTTCCCGTCCCTAAAAGTGGATCTAAATATAATGCGCCAGGTCCCGCCAGAAGGTCGTTTTAACGCGGCGAGTATCATCGGTGGATGCGGAGACTTTCAGATCGCCTTGAAGTCCACATGGGAGATGATAAGGGGTTTTGAGGAAGATCAGATTAAAAAATTTTATATGGACACCGAGGTTCAGTACAAGGTGATTATGGCGGGAGGTACAGTGACGGCGACAAATTTCCCACCAATTTATCACATAGACCACCCGAGGTATTTTGATGATGATAAATCATTCTTCAATAAACTCGAGTTGTATGAAACACGCAATTCGGACAATTGGGGATTTCCCAATGAGAAGTTTGAAATAAAAGAATACGAGTCCTAGTAGTTATATGAAGGTCATAGTGAGTCTGACCACAATCCCAAGTCGGTTTGACAAATTGCAGACGGTCCTTTCGGGTTTGCTCGGTCAGACGTGTCACGAGGTCTGGCTCAACGTCCCGCCCAAGTACAATCGGTTTCCAGATTGGGACGGCCAACTCCCAGATCTTTCCAATTTTGATTCAAAATTAAAAATTAATCGGGATTGTGAAGACCTCGGACCGGGCACCAAGTTCATGGGTCCCGCCCCCTTCCTCGACCCTGAAGACCTTATAGTCTACGTGGATGACGATACGAATTATGATCCTAAATTAGTTACAAATATTTTGAAATGGTTCATGACCGACACAAAGAGTGCTTGGGGTCTGAGCGGTTTCAATTTTGAAACATATTTCAAAGGTCAGTTTCCTCGCCAACATGGAGTCCCATTGGATGTCCTTGAAGGATATGGGGCGGTCATCGTCAAGGCCGGGTGGCTCCAGCAGGTTCTGCCCGAGTTCAAGGAACTCCTAGAGGTGACGTGGCACGACGACATGATTCTGTGTAACCTGCTTGAGAAGCACGGAATCAAGCGCAAGACGGTCTTCGTTCCCGAGTGCAATCTGGGCCAACTTCAGCAGTACCAGTACGGCTTCGAGGCTGACGCCCTCCACCACATCGCCGGAGACGGTGGTCACATGGCCAATAACCGCCAGATCCTAAAAAACTTTGAAGATAAGGGAAAGAATTACTACAAATTTAAATGCTCGTAGACACGTTCATGTTTTATAATGAATTTGACGTTCTAGAGCTCCGTCTCGAATGTCTCGACAGGTTTGTTGACCGTTTCGTACTTGTCGAGGCCGAGGTGAATCACGTGGGCGGACCAAAGCCTCTCTATTTCAATGAAAATAAAGAGCGCTACGCCAAGTGGCTCCACAAGATTGAGCACGTCATCGTCAAGGCTGACGAGGCGCCAAAGGATGAGAACCCCTGGGCCCGTGAAAAGTATCAGCGCGAGTGTATCCTGCGTGGTCTGGAGGGAGTCCCCGACCAGGCGATAGTGATGGTCAGTGACGTGGACGAGATCCCAGACATGAAGCTCATTCCATTTGAGAAATTACCGCACCTTATTTGCTCCGTCCACATGTGGATGTTCGAGTACTCTATGGACTACCTGTTTACGGGCGAACCGTGGTTCGGCACGGTCATCACCAATTGTGAACTCTTCAAACGGGCAGGACCGAATTACCTTCGTGACAACCGCTGGAAGTTTCCTTGCTTCCGTACAGCAGGGTGGCACCTGAGCAGCTTCGGTTCGCCGATGCACATCTGGAAAAAGATGAGCACGTACGCACACGCCAAGGACGCCACGCACGTTATTCAAGATCCCGAGACGTACCAGAAGTGGATCGAGGGCGGGGTCCACATCGACGGTCAGACGCAGCTCATACCTCGCCCACCCGAGGTATCTCTACCTGCACCTGTCGAAGTTCTTCGTAGACTAAATCTGGGGACGTTCGCATAAATCGCGCCTTGGCCTTGAGCAAACGCAAAATATCATCGACATGGAGGAACTTGAAAAACCGACGCTTGGCGCTCATGGTCTGGAAGGACCCTGAACGCTCTTCGATGAGGCCTTGGCACACGGGCCACGTCACGTCCCGAAGTTCTGCCAATTCAGCCTCTAAATTATCAAGCCGACGGAAAACGTGACGCTCAAAATCCGACAAAGACCCCATTGTACTATTGGAGTTTCAAATGTTTATTTGTCCCCGCAATTGTAATTTATACACATAGCGGCAGCGACCGCAAACAGGAGACCGAGCCACTGAATCCAGTGGGTGAATTTCTCACCAAAAAACAGCCAGGCTGTGATCGCGCCACCGATCACAATCATGGCCTCCCACATGATGCACGTCCACATCATACTCGCGCTGGACAGCGTCTTTATCAGAAAGAACAGAACCGCCATCCAGGCCAACACACCGAACATGAGGTTGTGGTGCTTCCCTTCGTCTGCAAACCATTTCAAGTGGGCATTTCCTACGAGTTCGGCGGCTGTCATGGCCAACACATATATGAAGCTCATCTCTTGTAATTCCAGAGAAACTATTTTCAGTTTAAAATTCAGATGGACTCATGGGTACCCTGGTTGGCCTCGTGGTTTCCTATTGGACCACTGGACCGTCGTGGCCGTGAAACTCTTTTGACAATTTTGTTCAAAAATCCACTCGAACTGAGGGTGGCTATTTTGACACACCAAATAAGGAAGATGTTCTCTAATAGGTCATGAAGGCGGCGCTTATCACGGGCGTGACGGGCCAGGACGGTAGTTACCTGGCTGAATTTTTACTCGAAAAAGACTACTCGGTGTATGGTCTGGCTCGGTACTGTTCCGAGAAGAAGCATGAACGGATCGAGCACCTTAAATCTCATCCAGAATTCAGGCTCCTGGAGGGGGACCTGACGGACACCGCCAGAATCAACTCCATCATCTGTAATCTCGGATCTACTTATGATCTCGTGGAGGTTTATAACCTAGGGGCACAGTCCCATGTAAAGCTCTCTTTTGACCAACCCGAGTACACGGCCAATGTGGACGCCATGGGGACCCTTCGGATCCTCGAGGCCATCCGCCAATCCAATTTGGGAAGTAAATTCAAATTTTATCAGGCTGGAACGAGTGAGATGTTCGGAAAGGTTCAAGAGCCGGTACAGAATGAAAGGACCCCCTTTTATCCACGGAGCCCTTATGGCGTCTCGAAGCTCTTCGGATACTGGATCACCAAAAACTATCGCGAGTCCTACAACCTGTTCGCCTGTACCGGCATCCTGTTCAACCACGAGTCTGAGCGCCGGGGCGCGGAGTTCGTGACGCGCAAGATTACCCTCGGCCTGACGGAGTGGAAAAAGACGGGCAAACCCATCGAGCTCGGCAACATGGACGCCAAGCGCGACTGGGGTCACGCACAGGACTACGTCGAGGCCATGTGGCTCATGCTCCAGCAGTCGGCACCGGAGGACTTTGTGATTGCGACTGGCGAGACCCATAGCATCCGCGAGTTTGTCGTGTTGGCATGTGACGAGTTGGGGGTAACGACGCGCTGGACGGGCACGGGCGTCGATGAGACGTGTCTGGACGCCGCGACTGGTCAAGTTATCGTCAAGGTGAATCCAGAATTTTACAGACCGGCCGAGGTGGACGTGCTCATCGGTGACGCTCGGAAGGCCCAAGACCAACTGGGTTGGCGTCCAAAGATTTCGTTTCGCGAGTTGGTTAAACGAATGGTCACACACGACTCTCATAAATAATTTTACTCGTGAATAACAGATGAATAAAGTGGAGATTATCCCACGTGGAAAGACTCTTTATCACGGTACCAAATCTAAATTTAGTTCTGGAATTCCCACGGGTAAAAAAGGAACGTGGTTCGCGACAAATCCAGTCCAAGCTATTTTACACGCGGCGGTGAAATCAAGTGAATTTCTCGATGAACCCATATATTTCTATATCTACAAGACTGAAAGGCCCGTCCGGGTCCTCAAGTTTGACTCGGGCAGGAACATGAACAATTGGGCGGTTCGTTCAGGGTTTGAACTTCCGAAAAAAGGAACATTTGCATTTACTAATCAAAATTACAAATTGGCCGAGCATTTGTGCAAAGCGGGACTGTACGACGGTTGGTGGTTTCCGAACGACCAGACGCAGGTTATGCTGTGCCGCCCGGTCGAATCCCTGCGATTCGTAAAGGTCATGGAGATCAAGTTTCCGTACGGGAAACCAGAAGGAATCAATTTCATAAAAGGGAACAATAGAGGGCAGTACGTAGTCGACGAGGCTGGACGCAAATACAAATATAAACTCGTCAAAGTAAAACTAAGTAATTTGAATAAGGTTCCAGGAAATGCGCTATACTATGTAACGCCCAAGAAACCAGCATCACAGACACTCAATGCGAAATATTTCACAGCAGATGGACGACCACTCCCAAACTTGACGCGAGAAAAGTTCAAGTCCAAGAATGGGTTTCTTATAAATGAAAAACGTTATTTCAGTGTTAATAATAGTTCTATAAGTAATGAAAATATGAACAAACTCAGAGAACGCATATTTGAAAAAACTGGTACACGTCTCGCTCTTTCAAACTGGACGATACAAAAAACGAATATAATGAACGAAAAGGCGTATCGCAACGCGGACAAAATCATGGAACTTTATAAGAAGCGCTTGGAACAATACATATTAAACATTAAGAATTATGCTACGGAACTCAAGAGGCGCAAAAACCTGACCCTTCCAGCAAATAACCTAGTGAGACCCCCCCGGCCTCTTCTCATTGACGCTGCTCGTAACTATTCCTTACTCCCACTTCCTGTAGCTCGGAACATAAATCTAAACGTCGGGAACTTATTTAAACAGACGGGCCGCCGTAATAACAATGGCTAAGAATTGGCTTTTTATTGGCCCCCGCCTCCTGGCCGGAATCGGCCAAGTAACGAACCGTTACGCGGAGCTCCTTTGCGCCCAAGGCCACGACGCCGAGTACGTGGAGTTTGGTCAGACTCCCAAAAAGATCCGGTACGACAAAGGTTTTGCGTTCGTCCTTCCGACCGATGAGCACATCACCATGGTTGATCAGTACGCGGCCCTATGCGACTCGGTAATGTATATGACTATTTGCGAAACCGAGCCGGTCAATCCCGCCTATGGGAAGTTGACCAAGTACGGCACATTGTACGTCGCTTCTGATTTTTGCAAGGAGGTTTTTGAGAAGCAATTTCCGGATGTAAATTGGAAGGTCCTCCGCCTCTACGCGGAAGGGACGCCCAAGATTTACAGGTCGCTGTCCGGTCCGTACATCTTCTACACGATCGGTAATATCATGGACCCACGCAAGAATATCCGCGGCCTCCTTGATGCCTATTTGCGTTGTCAATTCGGCAGCTTGGCCCACCTGGTTCTCAAGGCGACGTGTCTTCAGGATGTGACGTGGCGGGTTCCTGGCGTGACCGTCATAAACGGCCTCTTGAGTGATGCGGATCTCGAGAAGGTTCATGACCAGGGTCACTGTTATATCAATTGCTCACACTCCGAGGGGGTCGGAATGGGGGCGGTTGAGGCGGCTCTCCGTGATAAGCCCGTGATCATCACGGACTTTGGAGGCCTGAAGGAGTATGTCAAGACTCCCTGGGTCGTGCCCTGTACAAAGGGCCCTATTGGATTTAATGATTTTCTGTTTACGGCCGACCAGAACTGGGGATTTCCGTCGGGCGCAAAGCTTCAAAAGTGCATGTGGGACTGCGTCGAGAAGAAGGTGACCACGTGGGACCATTCACACACGCGAGAACTTATGCAGACGCTGCGAGATTGCCCGGAGTTCCAGCAGTGACGATCATGCCCTTGGGCGCCATCGCCTTGATGGCGTTGGCGGCGTTCTTCAGCGCCTTGATGATCTGCGCCTTCTTGACGGCGTTCGCCGCCGCGTTCAGGTTC
>Ga0222713_10003041_pt1 | contig 17571 bp, 26 predicted proteins | sample C33_649DmetaG_FD_165061 | JGI IMG/M metagenome (GOLD analysis project Ga0222713, IMG submission 165061) | Estuarine water microbial communities from San Francisco Bay, California, United States - C33_649D | ecosystem: Environmental > Aquatic > Marine > Unclassified | place: USA: California...
GACAGGAAAATCCGAAAAGGAGTTGAAGATGAATGGTCTTTGATACATATCGTTAAGATCCTTCAACTCCTTTTCGGATTTTCCTGTCATTGTGATAATAAATCGGTAGAAACAGTAGAATAGAATGGGGGGTGTTATAATGCACACGATGAATGGATCCAACCCCGGCACGGAAAAAATTAAAGAAATTGTGAAAAATAGAGTGATTAAGATTGCATACAGAGTTTTCATATTCATTTTGTCTTAATGATGGTAAACATTTTTATTGACCCGGGAGGGGTAGGGACGGAGGGAGTGCCTTGTCGGGGATGTTTCCACCCATGCTGACGATGTTGTATAGAATGTCAAAGATGGTTGTAAATGCTCCCGATATGGCGTCAAATATACTTAGGATTATTGCCTCAATTTCTTCATACACCCCCACCACCGTGTTGTAAATGTTCGTATAGGAAAGTTTAAATTCAAATATGATATCGACGAAAAGATTGTAAATGGAAATCCATACATTAATTATGGACATCCATATACTTTTAAACATATTTATGGTAAATTCCACGGGTTTCCACAGGAGGACAAGTATCTGTTGAAACTGTTTGTCTATGCCATTCTTTGCGAGTATTCCCACAAAATAGGAGTATGCGAACCCCGCTGCGATGGAAGCCACGGCGATGCCCAACTGCATGTAGACGCCTGTTCTCATGGGGAGGGTGTAAAGGATCAGACCAAGTGTTGCTACCAAAAAGTATACGGGTGGGAACAGGTAGTCTAATCCCTTTTTTATATTTGGATTTGTTTTGAACAAATTAATGCACATCAGATAGAATATACTTATGACAACCCCCACCGAAGTCACGATTAATCCGAGTTCATAGTCGTCTTGCATATCTACCAATATACAAATATTTTTACTTGACTGATAGTAAGATGGTGTCAATCCCCAGACAGTGGTTGAGTTTTAATCATTCGGTCATGATGGCGATGGCAACATCCTTCATGATGACGCCTTTCGACAACGGAATTGCGGTGGTGGCTTCTTCCTTCATATCTGCATTGATTTTTAATATGATTATGCCTTCATTTGACGATAAATCTGTTCCTTTGGAGGCAAAGATGATTATAAGTGTGTCGTTGGGTGTGGTATTGGGTATAATTATTTCCTTTAAAACAAATTTCGACCCCGACATGGGTTCTGCGGTAACAAGATTGGGTTCTCCCCTATTCAGTATCCCCCTAACGATATTCATATTTTACTTGGGTTACTTTACGGAAGACAAGGCACTTTCTGCAGCGGTTTATTCCTTGATGACTTCCGTTCTTTTGGGTCAGGTTTTCCAGTCGTTCGTGAATGTGGGTCTCTTAACGTTAGTCACCGTGTTGTCTACCTACGCCATCATGAAAATCTTGATTGCCTTGAATAAAGGAAAGAAGGAGAAAATATTTAATGTCATCTCCATTCTATTTGGGACTATGATAGGATTTATGGTTCAGTTTTATGTAACGGTTAAGAGTTACAATATAGAATTGAACTATATGTCTTATGGTGCCATGTTTATTTGCATCATTCTTTTTAGTCTCTATATTACTGGAAATCTTCCCTACGGATTTGATAAGATTTTATCCCTCAAGTAAAAATATTTTAGATTAATAGAATGGAACAGTATCTTATTGTGGATTCAAACCTTAGGGACCAGACCCTGTATCCCTCCGGAAACAATTACACCGTTCACCTTGCCAATCCATTGACAAGCGTTAAGCGGATTGAATTGGTTCAGGCTATAGTCCCCCATGAGATATTGAATGTGAAGAGCGGATTGAATTGTATTACTATTGATGGCTTAACCTTTTCAATTCACCCCGGAGCCTATAGCGCCCCTGAAATGGTCAGCGTCATTCAAGGCACGATATTCAATCTTACCGGAATCGATGTGTCTTTCAATAGCGCCCAAAAGGCATTTATCTTCGTCCGCATCGCCACGGATCCAAGGGGTCCCTTCGTCATATCGTTCGGAGAGGAAATCAGGAAGCTTCTTGGTTTCTCCACCGGAAACCTATACACTTCGACCACGATTGCCGACACCACCACCACGGGGACCGTCCCCCTTCTCTCGTCCCACGAGTATTACTCGGGATACCAGTTCATCCGTTCCGAAAAGTTCGCCGACCTTCGTTTGGAGTCCTTCATCTATCTGGACGTGGAGGAATTCAACAACGGAAAGGTTCAGAGTGCACAGAAGATAGATTCCAATACCTTTAGCACTTCGGGTTCGCAGAGGACCTTTTGTCCCATTCCCCTGAATGTTTCTTCCGGTTCCATCAAGGTGTTTTCCGAGACCGGAGACTATAAGTTCGGGATAGATTTCGAACCCCCGATACAGCAGTTGTCCCGCCTCACGATAAAGTGGCGACGGGGCGACGGCGAGATCGTCAACTTCAGGGACATCAACGAGAATTCGTTCGTCCTTAGGGCGTTTACTAACGCAAATAGGATGCCCAAGGAGTTGTTATTCGATAGTGCTAAGGAAGAGGACGAGGCATTTTCAGATCCTTGGGCGGTTCCTCCCCCCAACCCCACAGTTTACCTTCTTGCCGATTCGAGGTTGGGCGACTAACGCAACTGTCTCTGGGGAACCATTATGACCGGTCGTTGGGAGTTTCTTGGCGGTGCGGTGGGAGGACGACGAGGTGGGATGGGTTGTTGGGGCACCTCCCTGCGGGATATAATTCGCAGAACAATGGTGTGTCCGTCTTCGTGGCCGGGTTTGCCACTTTGGTCTAGGATCCGTGTGGTTAGGCGTGTGAAATTGATTGGCGTTGGATAGTTGATGCCGTAGAGATAGTCGCTGGTTTCTTTGAAAATTCTACGATGGCCCTGTTCGATACCATCCGTTGGTATGACGGCATAAAAGCCTCTCACCGGCGAGGTGGTCTCTCTGCTCCGAATCACGTCCAGTCCCTCGTCGGTGTATCCCGTTCTTAGTTCCTCTATGTCTAGGACGATGGATTCGTCTTTGTCCTTCACGGGTATGCTCGCATAGCACAATTCCACTCGGGTGATATTGGAATACTGCTGTGAGAATATTAGAGTGGAAGCATTTCCCGAGCTTTTCAGCGTGAGGTAGTGGGTCTCTTCCATGTGGATACTAAGTTTTTCAAATGTTTAAGCTAAATAGGAAAAACACAAAGGACATTTGAAAATGTAGTTGTTTTTTATGAACATCATCCCCGCACAACAACTGAAGCAAAGGGCATGATTGCAATTTAGTTTGATGGGTTTTGTTTTTTCCATGCATATTGAGCATGTTTTGAGAACATTTATGGGATGGCGCAGGTTATAAAAAATGTTCTTGGTGGCCAAGTCTGCGGTGCTGGACGTGAAATTTTCATAAAAGATTAGCAAAAAGAAGATACCAAAACGAAAGCGAAGAAGGTCGTCGCGTTCGTATATCACGAATTCGTTAGGGTGTATAATCCAATTAATATAAAGTTGGTTTTGGTCATACGATTCGTGGTATTTGCATAGGGAAACATCATATCCAAGTATTTTTTTATTGACACGTCCCTTCAATTTACAACGCTTTTTCTTACACGTCGCGCCATAACATCGCAGACCATTTAGTTTAAACGCTCCTCTTCCTCTTCTTCTTCCTCATCCTCTTCGGGAATGTAATCTTCATCCGAAGACGGTTCGATTTCCTTATAGACATTTTCCCTAATCCTTTCAAATCCAAGTTTTTCTAGAGAGTATGTGGGTGGATATGTGGTTATGATATTGCTTTTGCTTATCCAAACCGGCGTCTTGAACGAGAATAAATCTGTGACGGTATTCTTTTCGAGAAATCTCACAGACATAGCGGTTTCTCTCTCATCAACCATCAACCCCAAGATAAATCCACCGGTGTCTAGTTGTATATCGACATACATTGATTATATCTCACTTCCAATCTTTAAGTGCCTTTTACAGAAATTTTGCATTTTAGTGGGCAAATGAACGCAAGGTTTTCCATTCTTGCAGATGGCCTGACAACACTTCCTATTCGTCTTCACGACCCTAAATTTCTTGGTTTCCTTTATATCATCAATCAGTATGATTTTCCCGTAAGATACTCCTTGATGATCAATCGTTTGATGGTATTGGCGTGGAATGCTTGCGCGAATTGTTTGTTTCCACCCTCCCAACATAACCCTATTTCTAATTTAACCTTTAAGCATTTTTAGAAATGTTATTTAATCCTATTTTGTTATTCTTTGGAATTTTGAGACCCTTGGTCGAGGTGCTAATGGGTTTCTTGGGGGGCTGGCTCAAGGTGGATGCGTCCCTAAGGTAGAACACATAGGCGGACACTCCCTCGCGAATCTGGGGAAGCATCTTTTCCACGGTGCGTCTGTTCATGTCGCCAACCTGCGACTGGATGTTTCCATAGGGGTCTACGCTGTTGTTGATGTAGATATACCGCATGAAGGAAAGGACATCCCTAGGGTTCTGTCTGTCGATGGCAATTCCGGTCTCTCCCTTGAACGATTCCCTAAGCATTTTCTGTATCCTGTTTATGTTGTCCTGTCTGAAAAAGACATTCCCCAAGGGCGTTTCCGTGCTATGCATGGAGGTGGCCATGCTCGTTCTAACGGAGGTGAGGGGCACATCATCCTGCTCAACGCCATTCAAAGGTGTTAGTGTAAGCATATTACTAATATACCCTTTTATTATTTTTCAAACGCCAAGGCATGTTGGCACCGGGATTTGCAAAATTTCCCGTGAGTTGTAATTCTCTTGGATTTGACTTTATGCAGAAAAACGAACAAGGAACATCATAATTGACCCCTCCCAAGGCAGAATAGTCCCTCGATGCGGTCACGGGATTAACAATCCGCTTACCCTGTGCGTCTAGCTTGCTTGGGGGCGTCGCTCCGGGTTTGTGGGACCACGAGCCATCCCGGTCTTGTCTGTAGAAGTGGTAGTCTTCACCGTTGCTGTTCACGGCCATGAACCCCTTGTAATAATTCTTCGGGCACTTGTCGTTGACCTTTTCCAGACCCCACGCAATCACCGCACGAGGATTGTCGTCTATGACTGCCTTGCGAATGGTGGGGCAATCGATGGTTTCCACGTATCCGGTGGAGATTAGACCGGGTTGGGGCTTTCCGGCCATTCCTGCCGGATTGAGCAAGTTTAGGAAGTAGGAGTAGCAGTTGTGGGTGGAAAGGATCATGGGGACCAACCACTTTTCGGGTTCATAGAAGGGGCCTTGAGGATTCATTATAGTGGGTGGATTAACTCGCTTGCGAACCACTGGAGCCTTCTTGCGTGCCACGACCTTCCTCTTGCGTGGTCTGACCGGTCTCTTGTGTCTGTCTTCTAGCTTGGGAGTGACCATTAATATAAGAGGGCAAGTTAATTTGGGCGAGGTCTATGCCTAAATCGTGCGTGAGAACCTCGATGAGTGCATCATCATCCTCGGCCTCTATGTCTATGTTTGTCACAAATTCCACCGTATTGTCTGTGGGGAGATCGAATAGGGACGATATGCGCATTCCGGTTTCCTGACTGGCGAGAAGATTGGCCGTGACCAACCTCTCACGGGTCCTTCTGGACTCCACGATGACCGTGACGCTGTATTGGGGAATATCGAATACCGCCCTGCACACCGGACAGGTGTGGTTCCCTTGTCTCTTCCACCTGTCTATACACGATGTATGAAACTTGTGGCCACACTCGAGGGTTCTGGCACTTCGCTGGCTCCTTGACACTATGGGATTAAGACATATACTACACTCTTCACTATTTTCATGAAGACCGCAGAAATCCTTGCCAAGAGGTTTTCGTCTCTTGCAGGGATTTCCCGAAGCCGTGTTGGCACCGCACCTTGTTTGGTCCATCTAACCATTAATGTCTATTTTAACCAAAGAAAGTAAGCGCACCGGCCATGCCAAGCATCTGGGAGCCCACGAGCATGAGGAGGTGACTGAGGGCGAACTTGTCCTTGAGGAAGAACATAATACTAACGGCGGGGTTGAGGTGTCCGCCAGAAAGGAAGAGGGAGGCTGCGAGGGCCAAACCGATGATGGCTGGGCCCGCAACGGGCTTGGAGGCATACATGAGGATGGTTCCAAGGAAAACAAAAGTTCCGACGGCTTCGAGAACGTATTCGATCATTTCTATAAATATTATGTAGATAATAATTAAGTAATGACTGCTCGTTACCTTGACGTTCAGGAACAGTTTCCAAGGATCATGAATCTCCCACCCGACCGAAGGTTGTTAGTTGTTCAAGAATGGGGGGTGGGTGCGAACATTAGGATTGCGAAGAAGGCGCCTTCGGGTTTCAAGTGGGTATTCAACACGAAGAACAAGAAATATAACCTTGTGCCCATCAACAATAGGAACCTTCCCATAAGACAGAATTACCGAATAAATAACTGGAAAGACACCAAAATCTCCAAAAACATTATTAACAAGGTATTTCCTAAAAATTTCGAGAATAACGATATCGAATATTCACCGTTGAGACCCTCCCTTTTTGGCGTGAAGATCAAATTTCTGCGTAAACTTTCTATGGAAGCATTTTCCAAACTCGCCTATGATTTTGCCAGAAAGAAGTTCGCCAAGGGAGTTAGCAAGATAAAGGTATTCAGTGGCCGTTTCGAACCCATAGCCGAGGTGAAGACACGAAACCAGCAGTTGAACTTGACCAAGGCGATGTTCATGAGTGTCGATAGATTTCCCAACCGGATTGATGTCACGATGGACGACTACAACGTTCAGATTTACGCCACGGGAATTATCATAAATGGAGGCTACAAGGAACCCGTCGAGTTGAATGTGAATCGCCTTGATGGTAGGGTCATATTGGGGAAGGGGTTGGATGTTATTGATGGAATGGTGAAGAGTTTCTTTCCTTTTCCCAATCGCCCCATCGAAGACTATGTCATCACAAATATGAACATGGATTTCAGCGTGAATCAAAAGATTGTCGATCCCTTCATCGCCACGAAAAATGGAAACGAGTTGAGCGACATCATGAGGAATATTATCAAAAAGGACCGCACGATTCCCGATTTCATGTTGGACTACGTTCCCCGATTTTCCTACGAGAAGGAAAATTTGAATGAGACATCCCGATTTAATCTTGCGGAAATTGGAGGACTGAATAAGATTCCCGATAACATCTACATCAAGTTTCCAGTGGCGAAGGGACAAGGCAAGGATACGAAGAAGAGCGGAGGTTCCTATGTGTCGTGGAAGAAGGGCTACGTTCGCATTATGGGGGCAGACAGTCTTCTCAAGGTCATCATGATCGTTAGGACCATCAAGTTGTGGTATTTCATCATGAAGAGGGACAATCCGGGAATACTGGAAAAGCAGAGCATAAAGGTGGCCAAGAAGAAGGAGGGGAAGAAGTTGGTAGCCAAGAAGGAGAACATCGAGAAGCTTGGAACTGTCAAGCTCGAGGTATACTCTGGGAGGGACGGCTCCAGAAAGCTTCGCATCAACGGTCGCCCCTGCATGGATGTCTCCAAGAAGGGATACACATCAAAGGAGATCAAGGTGTTCGGTGCAAAACTGGGTATTCTCGGCGCGGATCGCATGAAGAGGGAACTCCTATGTGCCAAATTGTTGAACATCGCCACGGAAAACTCAAACGGGAGGAATAATGCCGCCCCTCGTTTCGGTTTCAAGGAAGGTGTGGGTCTGGTGATAAACGGGAAGAAGTGCATGACGCTGAAGAAGGAGGCTCTGGTCGACTACGCCAAAAGGGTTTTCATATCCAACCCCGAGCGCCTTACCCGACCCCAGCTGTGCGAGAGACTTGAAAGGGTGGCCAGAAATCAAAATGACCCCAGCGTCAAACGCAAGCTGGCCAAGGCGAGGGGAATTATACGAAGAGCCGTCACCAAGAAGAGGGACGAAAATCAGAAGAAGTTGTGGGCGGAAATGCAAAACGAATTGAATAGGGAATTCGGTTCAGCCTAATTTATGAAAAAAATCGTTTTTTTATTACATTACTTGATTTTATAGATGGTTTTCCGTGAAGTGTTTTTGCATTGAGGGGGTCGTATACAACCCAGTGTCTATTTCCCATGGAAAGTCTCAAGGGTCCGTTCTGTTGAACTGGAACATATATCTGTTTATGAGGTTTAGATTGTATTTTCTTCAATTCCTTTAAAATATTTTTTATAGTAATATTTTTAAGTGTTTTATTCATAGTTTTATTATAATAAATTTCCTTTTTCACGAGTTGTTCTACGAAGTCACTTAAGCCTTGATTTATAACGGTATTTACTTTAAAATCAAGTTCCCGTAGGACTTTTACGAAACCCTTTATAAACTTTTTATTAGTATCGATTTGCATTCCCGGGTCCAGACTCAAACCAAAATCAATGATAAACATTTTAGGAGGCCCGTTTTTCATTTTTTTGTATGCAATATTGTTGTCCTTCAAATCGCCGTGGATGATATCGTAGGAATGTAATTTCTCGACGAGCGAATGAATTTGTTCTTCTATTTTTTTCTCATACTTCACATAAATTTTAGGTTCTTTCAGTTTCATGTATTTGTAGTCTCCATCGATTTTTTCCATTATCATGTAGAAAATTACATCCGAATTGTGAAATCCAACAAGTCCCGCCTTGTATATTTTTGGAGAAATGCCTTTCATTCCCATGTTGATTGAAATGGCAATTTCCTTCCTCCCCCTTTTCAGGTCCGGAGCCAAAAATATTTTTACAACCCTATTTGGCTGCGACTTTATCACCGAAACAACTCCATAGGTTCCCGGAATTCCTATAATCTTTCCTAAACTTTGTTTTGTTCTTTTTGTGTATATGTCTCTTAGGTCAATGCTCGTTTTTGGACTCGGCATTACTTAATTTAACACGATATTTTTATTCAGGTGACCGGATGGCATGGAACACTGTATCCAGAAAAAAGGCACCCAGACCCTTTGAAATATGTGGAGCAAGGAGGTTCGCGAACGCACTTACAAGCACTTTGGGGGGAACCCGGAGGGCCAAAGAATCAAGATCTACGTTCCCACCCACGAGATTGTGAAGCACACGGGTAAAATCCGCGCAGAGAAACCCATGAGGGTAAAAAGCATCTACGTGAAGGGAGAGAATGAGAAGATCAAAACGACCAAAACAATTTCCTTCGTTGAAACGCTAAAAATCAACGAAGGAAAATGCAAAGGAACCCTTAAAAATGGGCAACCGTGTAATTGTAAAAGATCCATAGGAAACTTTTGCAAGAGGCATACTCCTAAATCCTGTTCATGATGTGTTCCATGTCTTCGGGTTCGACCAATACACCACCCAGCGAGTATATAACATCCGCATCGAGGGTTTCTTGATTCAGAAGAACGCCGTTGTGAATGACATTTTCTGAATCGCTCGTGGTCTCGTGGCACACCATGAATGCATGATTTTCGTTGTGGTTCAAAATCCATCCATATTCATAACCGAACCCCACCTGCCTCACAATCATTTCCTTATGTTTAACGGAAAAATGCATTCTCTTGGGATACGCCTTGTGCTCTTTGAAGTGTGTAACATTTCGCTCGAGAACGATGTGTGGCGTTATAGTTGTATTGAACCTCTTTTGTAGAAGGAACGAATTAGTGGGAACCGCCCACAACGATACTGACATTTTCTAATATATCATCTTTCTTTTTCTTTAAAACGCATCCACCTGTATTTTTTGGTAAGACTTTCCATAATCTCCTTGGGTTTCTTGACGGGTTCCTTGGGCATATTGTTGAGTTGTTCAATCAGTTCGGGAGGCAACATGGCACCGAGAGGAACAAACAGCATATCTTAAGAGAGAGAAATACTTTTAAATCAAGATTAGTTATAATATGAATAGCCTCCACCTTTGGATGGTTGCCAAAAATCACAAGATGCTGTCCAGAAAACTCAACACGCACCTGCCCGTTCACGTTCCCATCGTAAGAAACATCGATGAGACAAAGGTAGAGATGATTCGGGAAACATTTCCCAGAAAGGCGCTCATCACGGACATTAAACCCCCCGCCAAGTTGCTAATGTCCGAACCGGAAGACTATTTCATCGGGTTCGATTGCGTGCTCTTCGAACAAAAGATGCCCCTATTGATCTACGAAGTATTCAGCAGTGATATTTCGAGCGAAGAGGTGAGGGAGATATTTCCCGAGTTGGAAACCCCCGGCGAGGAACTGGAAGCAATCTTGTGCCTAGCCAGGAGAAGTATGGATCATCCCTTCGTCTACGAACTCACAGAGTTAGAGGATTGACCTATAGGTGCCGTCTATGTAGTAAACTTTTTCGGCTCCCACCCTAATCAAGCCTTACAATGTGATTGAATTAAACGACCTTTGAACCTTTTTGTAGATTTTCAATTGCAGGTAAGAACTGAAGATTTGTGTAATGAAAACATTCTTTCTGTTGTTCCGGATCCGTAAGGTCAAAGGAAGCGCATGGTTTTATATGATCTATGTGAGAATCTGAATAGTCCTTCCCCTCTACTTTGGTCTTTTCCAAATGATTAACCAGTTCCTGCCACGAACAGCCAATGAGTTTCTGCGTTTTATTGGTTTTTGGTATATTTTTTAGGACTTGTCGTATTCTCGTTCTACATCTTTGTGCTATACGCCATTGAGGGTTCTTTATTCTTTCTTTCATATACTCGTATTTTTTATCTTTGTTTTCATCACGCCACTTTTTATAGTGTTCTTTATTATCCTCTCTGTATTTTATATAATAGTCTATGTTCTTATTATAACATTTCCGTTCTTGTTCTCTTACCTTGTCAATATTATTTTTCCTGTAGTTTTTCTTTCGCTCCTTTATTCCCTCAATATTATTTTCTCTCCATTTTTTAAATCTTTCACTTATTTTTTCTTTGTTTTTTTCATAATCTATTTTATCACATGATTTACAACTTGAAGCATATCCATCTTTTCTAGACCTATTTTTCTTGAAATTATCATAATCTTTTATTTCTTTACATCTACAACAAGTTTTCATTGAATTAATTATATTATATTATTTAATTTAAAAAATTATAGAATTGACCTATAGGTGCCATCGATGTAGTAAACCTTTTCCCTCCCGAATGAAGCAATCTTCTCTGCGCCTTTTCTTGCCCGGCTTCCACTGTTGCAATAGGTCAAAATTCCCCCCCTAGGAAGCTTGTCAACCTTTGCCTTCGTTATGGAACCCACGGGCATGTGGACGGAGCCTGGGTAGTGCCCGAAATCCCACTCGACCTTGGAGCGAACGTCCACCACGGTCTTGATCTCTCCCGACCTTATCATTTTCTTTGCCTTGGATTCACTGACAAGCTGTGTTCCGGACAACGAATAGTAGCGGAGACCCGCAAACCCCGCATAGAGGGCACTTAGAATTCCCGTGTAAAAGTAGAATGAACTCATTACTAAAAGATTACATTATTTTTTATAACTTGGCTCGCTTGTATGCATCATTCAACATTTTCTTGGTTATGGGAACGACGCTGTAGTTATTTGTATTATATAGCCCTCTTACTGACTTCTTTCCATTTCTGGTGGCGGTTTTCAAATGACGCATATCGACCAAGGTTGTGGCGAGGTTCTTGTTCGTGACGATCATTCCCAGATTTTGGTTGATTGAATTATTTTTTTCGTTTATGGGACGCAACGTGCGTCTGTTATAAATCGTGCGCATGATGGGTTCCACGAAAGAATTTTCATTTTTATTCTTTATAATAAGAGATGTCAATAACTTTTCTGTCATTTTTTGCTTATCCTTTCCATTAAGAAATCGAAACGGCACGTTCATTCCCATCTTACGCATCAAGGGGTACCTGTTTTTCTGACTCAATCTACGCATGGCCAATTCGAGGGGCGTATCGCCTTCGGTCGAACGTTTATTTAATGAATTCTTGATTTTAGGATGATTCAATAAAATAAGCATGAGTTCTGGTTTATTCATCTCAATTGCCAGATGCAGTGGCGTAAATCCCCCTCCCCAACCCTCCGGAACTGCGTTGATCGGCTTCTTCACAAGTTGTCTATTAACGTCAACTCTTCTATCGGAAAGCAATAAATTCAAAGGTTCTTTCGTTTCGCTAAGAACTGCGTTATGAACCGCAGTATACCCATCCCTATCGGCCTTATTGACATCGATTCCTCTACGTTTTAATAACAACTTCATCACGTCGATATTCGCCCAATTTGATGCCAGATGGAGTGCAGTCTTACCATCCCATCCAGATTTGTTAACTTTTATTTTTTTGTGTTTTAACAAAAGCGAGACGCCTTCCGGCCATGATTCTCCATAGGATGCATCAACTAACGCAGGACTTCCATCATAACCAAACGGCGTTTTTCCAAGTTTATTTACATCTAATTTTTTGTTGCTGAGAAGAAGGCTTAGTATTTTAATATCCCTTGGTCCTTGTGGTGAACATGCGACGGACAAAGGCGTTTTTCCTTTATTGTCCAGTTCGTTTATGTCACACCCCGAAGAAAGAGCTTGCTCTACGCTTTCTATATTTTTTGAACGAATTGCGGCGTGAAGTCTCGTCATATATTGTATACACCTATTTTTTTTACCTTCAAAATCCAGTATTAAACATAATATAGTCTTGGTATCCTCCCAAGAATCCGCCGTCCCTGAACACGAAGGGGTAGGTCTTGTGACCGGTGACCCGCTTAATCTCCTCTATGTCCACATCTATGCTATCGTATAGTTTGTATTGAACGTTCTGATTGAATAGAAACTCCTTGAGCATGTCGCAATAGATACATCCGTCCCTAGCGATGACAACCAATCCCTCGCCCTCAAACATGTATTAATAGTAACTTAAACATTTAAAATAAATAATTTTAAAGAAATGTGGAAATATACAAAAAACGCAATTGGGAACATCCTATGGGGCGTGGCGGCCGGTTCCCTATCGGCGCTGTTCCTCTCGTGGGTTCCTTCGCTCCAAGCCAAGATGATCCACGGCATCATTCAAGAGCCTTCATTTCCGGTCGAGGTCGTCCTCTCCTACCTCATCTACAAGGGCGTGGGGAACATCCTCACCGGCGTTAGGGTGGGAATAGTCTCCTACGCCATCGCCGAAACCACCGGAGAGGTGAAGTCCCTCGCGGTTGTCAAAAGCCGTTACCTCCCCTACGACTACTTCGTGAAGCACTCCTTCCACGACACCATAGAACTCGTGAACAACGAGATGGAATATTCCGTAGAGGGCTTTACTTCGCTTATTAACTACACCTTGCGGACTGGAATGCAACTCACATTCACCCTATGCATTCTCATGAAGCGGTCAATTCCCTTGGCCCTTCTAAGTGTATTATGTAGCATTATACACATCTTCGTGCAGACCGAATTCTCCAATCGCTTCTACATTCCATCCATAGGGCCCATTCAAGAGAATAAGGAGAAGCAGGCCAATTTGGTAAGGGACCTCTACGAGAAACTGGAAATCTACCGAACCTACGCCAAGGAGATGGAGGTATATTCGTCGTGGGAGAAGATTCAAACCGACATTATGAAGTGTCGCTATGTGGAATCCTTCACGTTCGGGAGCATGATTGCACTAAACTATACAAGTGGCGCCCTCATGGTGGGTCTCTTTTCCTATCTCGGCAAGGGAATGATTGACCGAGAAACGCTTCACGAATTCATCGTCTACATGCTTTCCATCATTCAACTCCTCGAGCAGACCGTGGATGTCATTCGGGACACGGAAAAGCGGAAGATTAAGACCAAGAAGGCGGAGAAATTCATGAACACCGAGGATGTTTTTGAATGGGGGTTCAAGGTAAGCGAAAGGCCTCTCCTTTCCCTGAACGGCGTATATTTTGGCTACAACGACGACGATATATTCATAAAGAACATGAACATTAAGGTTCCCCACGGAAGGAAGTTGGGTCTCTATGGAATGTCCGGAGCCGGAAAGAGCACCGTCCTCAAGTTGATGATGGGTCTCTACCTACCTACCGATGGGGAAATATGCCTAAATTCCATGCCACTGATGGAACACGACAAGGAATGGTATTACACAAAGTGCATGTGCTACGTTCCACAGTCTCCGGTTCTCTTCAAGGACGAGCCCATCGCCGAACACCCCCTCACGGAAGACATTCCCCGTTCGGGACCCCTCTCGGGTGGGCAGCAACAAAGGGCCGCCCTAGCCTACGCACTTAACCGCAAGCCCCAGATACTATTTCTGGACGAGCCCACATGCCACCAAGACCCAAAGAATACGGAGAAGATTATCCGAATTCTTAAGGAATTCAAGGGTTCCATCGTGGTCATAAGCCACGACCATGGATTTCTAAAACAATTCTGCGACATCACGAAGCAGATTTCGAGGAAGAACTGACCATTCCGGCTTCCCTCGCGAGATGATGGTCGGGTCCGTGGAAGGTGGGTCCCTTCATGAGGAAGGAGTGCACCCTTGCGTATCCCCACTGCTGTCCCGTGGCTCCTGGGCGGTGACCTGTCCTCCACGCAGCCAGACCCTTGTTGTAGACCCTTTGGATGATGTTGAGGGGAACTCCGGTGGCCTTCGCCTTCTCGTTAAGGGACTTTGCATTTGGGTATTTTTTCATGAACTTCCTCGTCCACGAAGAGGTGCGGGTCTTCACCCCCTCGTCCGTCTTGAACGGTCGGTAGTTTTTCAAAAGGATCTTCTCAATCCTATCCTTGACCTGTTTTCTAGTTTTCAGACCCCTAAAGTATTTTAGCGGTGTGTAAACTTTTCTCAGCCCTTTGGCTTTTTTGATTGCCTCCCGAAGTTCCTTGTCGGTGAGCATTCTATTATTTGTCAATTAAAAAAAATGTTATATCTTTTGATATGGTTCAAGAAACAGGTAAATGTAGAAATACAATTGACAAATATTATACAAAGAGGGATATAGTGGATATGTGTATAGGTGTCATTAAGTCTGTGATTGTGATTGGTGAAAATGATTTGGTGATAGAGCCGAGTGCGGGAAATGGTTCCTTCGTGTCGGGGATAAAATCGTTGTCGAGGCGTTGTGAATTTTACGATTTGGAACCCGAGCACTCGTCCATTTTGAAGAGAGATTTTTTGGAATACACGCACGAGAGTGGTTCTTATAAGACTCACGTCATGGGAAATCCACCCTTTGGACGACAGTCTTCTTTGGCGATTAAATTTATAAAAAAGTCGTGTGAATTTTGTGAAACGGTTTCCTTTATACTTCCAAGGAGTTTCAAGAAGGACAGTTTGAAGAAGCATTTCCCGGTTAATTTCCATTTGGTCACCGAGGTGGATTTGCCATCCAATGGATTTACGGTGAATGGAATCGAGCACGACGTTCCGTGTGTATTCCAGATATGGGAGAGAAGGAATGAACCACGAGTTATAGAAAAACCGCTAACATCATCTCACTTTGAATTCGTGAAGAGGCACGAGAACCCCGACATATCCTTTAGAAGGGTCGGCGTGAATTCGGGCAAGGTTGACAAAGACTTTAACGATAAAAGCATTCAATCCCATTATTTCATTAAATTTACAAACGGAAACCCTTTGGAAAAGAATATAGACGTGTTATCAAAAATAGAATATAAGTTTGATAATACGGTGGGTCCCAGATCCATATCTAAACAGGAACTGGTCAAGTTAAGCGAAGAAGCGTTTTACAATATTTTTTAGATTTCCCAAATAACACAATGTATCATTTTTAAAACCTGTATTAAAAATGTTATATTTTTTACACTTATAAGAAGTGACATTTGTTTCATTTGCGACAACACATAACAATTTGTATGTTTCTGTGTTATTTTTTTCGCAAATATATTTTGAAGCCCTATTATATTGCGCACCACCTCCCCATAGATCTACTTGGTTCATTCCAATTATTATTTTATTTGTGAGCGTATCGTGTATATACCAATCTGGTATTTCATCTGTGGGAAAAAGTGTATTTTTTCTTTCGAAACCAACTTCATATCGGGTATTAACTAAGTTCATATTTATTATATAATTTTCAACGACGGTGTTAAATTTTTTGCCCCTTACCGTTCCCTTTGAACCTGGTGGTATAAGTTTATGTTTATAATCTTCTATTATCTTATCTACTACATGAGTTTCAATTGAATGTTTTTTTAAGATGTCCGATAGTTCAATTTTATTTTTAATAAATGCGTCATTTTCAAAACAGTCATCCTCTATATTGTTTATTTTTTCCAGTGTATCTCTACAAAGTTCTTTTTGTATTCTGGAATTAATGTATTCGATATCCATCTTATAAAATAAGCAAAACATTCCTTTAACATATTTTAAGTTTTCCCAGAATGGGTTTTCTGCACATGGGACAGTTTTTCATTCCCTTATTGCATTCCACATGGAAGCAACAGTGACCACATGGGTAAGTCACGCAGGTGGGGTTGGGATTGAGGCATATGACGCACACGGGTTCCCTTCTAATGAGGGAAGGTTCCGCATCCATTCCCATGAGTATCTCTCTGGTTTCCAGATCATAGGCAACCGCTTCGGGTGTTTGATTGTCGTCGGTTTTTGCTTCGATATCAGCGCCCGCTTTTATGAGCATTTTAAGGATGTCCTTCAACCCATCCGAGGATGCCCGATGAAGGGGTGTCCAATCTTGGTCGTCTCCCATATTTACGTCAACGCCTTTCACGGTGAGGATGTATTCCACGAATTCGGCGAATTCCAGATCCACCGCCTTATTGAGGAGGGTCATTCCAAATACGTCCCTCATATTGATGTCCTCTAGGGTGAGTTGTTTGAATTCCTCAAATTTCCTACACGCAAGTGCCGAAAAGGGTGTTAAATTGTATTGTGCACCTGCATCAACGAGTGCCTTCTTTATCATATCATAATGTTCAAAGTAGCTGGAGGATTCCACTTCGGCGAGGGGCGTGAAACCGGAATTGTCCACCTCATTCAATAGGATATCGGGGTGCTCGAGAAGGGTTTTTACGATTTCACCATTCCCCCTATTTACTGCGATGTGCAGAGGCGTTTGACCCTCTCTATTTTTTATGTTTATGTCAAAATTTGGAATATTGAAAAGTATTCTTATAATTTTCGCCTTTTCAGCACTTGCCATCATATTCACGGCGTGGTGAAGTGCGGTGAACCCGAAGCTGTCTTTGATGTTTGGGTCGACGTTGGGTGTAGTCGCAATAATTTCAACGATTTCCTTATTTATTTTAAAGCGACTGCACGCCGAAATGAGTGGTGTTTCGTAAGAGGTTCCGTAAATGGTATTGATATCGAACCCTTCATCTATGAGTTTTTTAACATTTTCTGCATCTTCGTAGTTGATGTATTTGAACATCGTTGTTTAAAATAATAACCAAATCTCTAAATAGGATGACCGAGTGTCCCATTTGTTTTGACGACACGACCCCGAAGAGTATCGTAATGATGAAGCCATGCGGACACTATTTCTGCTACGAGTGCATTAGGGAGTGGAACGACCAGGGGAACCAAACCTGTCCCATGTGTAGGGAGGTGACACTTAGTGTGACGGAAAGGACAGTCCCCGAGAGGAACGAGTATATTTCCGAGAAAGTAAGTGCGTCCGTATGTCTCATAACGGCTATGTTATTTTG
>Ga0222713_10003047_pt1 | contig 17550 bp, 14 predicted proteins | sample C33_649DmetaG_FD_165061 | JGI IMG/M metagenome (GOLD analysis project Ga0222713, IMG submission 165061) | Estuarine water microbial communities from San Francisco Bay, California, United States - C33_649D | ecosystem: Environmental > Aquatic > Marine > Unclassified | place: USA: California...
AGCTGCGCCGGGGTGGACGGCTGGGCCACCTGCAGGTTGTTTTCGGCGCAGAGCTGGAGGAAACGTTCGAGGCGGGCGGAGGAGTGCTCCGGACCCTGGCCTTCGTAACCGTGCGGCAGCAGCATCGTCAATCCGCAAAGACGGCCCCACTTGTGCTCGCCACTGGTGATGAATTGGTCGATGACGACCTGAGCACCGTTGGCAAAGTCACCGAACTGCGCCTCCCACACTACCAGTGCATTAGGCATGGTAGTGGCATAGCCGTACTCGAATGCCAGCACCGCCTCTTCCGACAGGAAGGAGTCGTACAGGTCGAAGCGAGGCTGCCCTTCGTAGAGATGCTGTAGCGGGATGTAGGTGCCGCCATCCTTCTGGTTGTGCAACGCCGCGTGACGGTGCGAGAAGGTCCCTCGGCCAACGTCCTGGCCACTGATGCGAACTGGATGACCTTCGAACAGCAGGGTCGCGTAAGCCAGTGTCTCGGCATAGCCCCAGTTGATAGCAAGCGCGCCGGCACCCATCTTCTGGCGGTCTTCGAGAATTTTCGACACTTGGCGCTGAACGACGAAGCCTTCCGGCACCGCCAGCATCTTGCTGGACAATTCCTGCAGCGCTTTTAGCTCGAAACGCGTGTCGTATCGAGCAGTCCAGGTATGGCCCAAGTACGGCCGCCAATCGACGAACAGCTCCTTGTTCGGCTCCTTGACCAGGCTCTTGACCACGTGAAGACCGTTATCAAGCGCGGCGCGGTATTCGTCGACCTTGGCCTGGACCTGATCATTGTCGAGCACGCTCGATTGCGTCAGCGCATCGGCATACAGCTCACGCGTGGTGCGCTGTTTGGCGATTTTCTGATACATGAGCGGCTGAGTGCCGCTGGGCTCGTCCGCTTCGTTGTGACCGCGACGCCGATAGCAGATCAGGTCGATGACGATATCGCGCTTGAACTGCATCCGGTAGTCAACAGCAAGCTGGGTGACAAACAGAACTGCTTCAGGATCATCCGCGTTCACGTGGAAGATCGGCGCCTGAATCATCTTTGCGACGTCGGTCGCGTACTCGGTGGAGCGCGCGTCCTCCTGCTTGTTGGTGGTGAAGCCAACCTGGTTATTAATCACGATCCGGATGGTGCCGCCCGTGCGGTATGCACGAGTTTGGGACATCTGGAAGGTTTCCATAACGACGCCCTGCCCCGCAACGGCGGCGTCACCGTGGATGGTGACTGGCAGTACCTTGTCACCCACCGCATCGCAACGACGATCCTGACGAGCGCGAACTGAGCCTTCAACCACTGGCGACACAATTTCCAGGTGCGAAGGGTTAAACGCCATCGCCAGGTGTATTTCGCCACCCGGAGTCATGACGTTGGAGGAGAAACCCTGGTGATACTTAACATCACCGGAGCTGAGCCCTTCGACCTTCTTGCCTTCAAACTCATCGAAGAGGTCGCGTGGGTTTTTACCGAAGGTATTGACCAGTACGTTGAGACGGCCGCGGTGGGCCATGCCAATGACGATTTCCTTAGTGCCGTAGGAGCCTGACCGCTGGATAATTTCGTCCAGCAACGGAATAAGGCTCTCACCACCTTCCAGACCAAAACGCTTGGTACCCGGATACTTGGTACCCAAGTACTTTTCGAGACCTTCAGCAGCTGTAAGGCGCTCAAGCAGGTGGCTCTTGATTTCAGGCGAAAAGGACGGACGTCCACGAACGCTTTCGAGCCGCTGGATAAACCAGGTGCGCTGGTCTGAATCGACGATGTGAGTAAATTCAGCCCCGATAGTGCGGCAATAAGTCTCTTGCAGCGCCTGGTGAATCTCGCGCAAGGTGGCCTGATCTTTGCCCATGGCAAGGTCGCCGGTACGGAACACCGTATCCAGATCTGCGTCGGTCAAGCCATAGTTATTGATCGCCAGATCAGCTGGAGCCGGGCGCTGTTGCAAGCCGAGCGGGTCGAGCTGGGCAGTCTGATGGCCACGCATCCGATAAGCTTGGATCAGACGCAGGACTTCGACCTGTTTCTTCTCATGCTCGCTACTGACGCTGGCGGCTGAAGCAGGCTGAGCACGACGTTGGTTCTTGGCCAACAGTACGAAGTGATCGCGGATTGTCGAATGCGATACATCGGCCGCAGCGCCACCGCTGACCGGCAGCTTCTGGAAATAGGTGCGCCACTCTTCGGGCACAGCGTTGGGATCGTGCAGGTAGAGCTCGTAGAGCTCTTCCACATAGGCAGCGTTACCACCGGATAGGTGGGCACTGTCCCACATGCGCTGCATTACGCTTTCTTGCATGTCTGGTCACCTTCGATAAGGAGACACCACCAGCGTGGAGACCGCAGCATGACTTCCCAAGTTCTGAAGCAGCGACCCAGGTAAAGCCACTACGGACCGCGCAGATAGTTTCCGAGAACCACCCCGGATGCCCCTGCTGGTCATCAAATTTTCAGAGCGAAACCCCGGCTTTGTGAGCTGGGATTCCTACTAAGACTACGGCGCCGAGTTTGAACTCTGGCGCCGTAGGTGTCGCGGTGAAGCATTAAGGACCTGCAACTACCATCAATAGCCGCAGACACCTCGGGGGCATCAGGTAGCGCTCTGCAACAGCATGTTCCGCACATGGCCAATGGCCTTGGTCGGATTCAGCCCTTTCGGACAGACACTCACGCAGTTCATGATACCCCGGCAGCGAAACACGCTGAACGGATCGTCCAGCGCAGACAGACGGTTCTCGGTTTCGGTGTCGCGGCTGTCGGCCAGGAAGCGATAGGCCTGCAGCAGCGCAGCGGGCCCGAGGAACTTATCTGGATTCCACCAGAAGGACGGGCAGCTCGTCGAACAACAAGCGCAAAGGATGCACTCGTACAGACCGTCGAGCTTCTCCCGATCTTCCGGACTCTGCAGACGTTCGATAGCCGGAGCCGGTGTATCGTTCATCAAATAAGGGCGAACCTTCTCGTACTGCTTATAGAAGATGCCCATATCCACTGCCAAGTCACGAATAACTGGCAAACCAGGTAGCGGCCGAACCACAAGCTTGTTGCCTTTGACCACAGACGAGAGTGGTGTGATGCAGGCCAGCCCGTTCTTGCCGTTCAGATTCATGCCGTCAGAGCCGCAAACCCCTTCACGGCATGAGCGACGATAAGAGAAGCCTTCGTCCTGTTCCTTGATGAGGGCGAGCACGTCCAGCACCATCAGGTCCTTACCATCGGTATTGACCTGAAAGTCCTGCATGTAGGGCTTGGCGTCTTTATCCGGGTTATAGCGATAAACGCTCACTTGCAACATATCGGCGACCTCAGTAAGTCCGAACCTTAGGTTCGAAAGTCGGAACAGTCTTCGGAGAGAAGTTCACGGCACGCTTGGCTACGCGCTTCTCACCCGGGAAGTACAGGGTGTGGCACAGCCAGTTTTCGTCATCACGCTCTTCGAAATCCTCGCGGGCATGTGCGCCGCGCGATTCTTTTCGATTCTCTGCAGCAATGGCAGTTGCTTCAGCCACTTCCAGCAGGTTCTGCAGCTCCAGCGCTTCGATACGGGCGGTATTGAAAGCCTGGCTCTTGTCAGAAATCTTCACATTGGCGATGCGCTGGCGGAGATCGGCAAGCTGGGCAATGCCCTTCTGCATGTACTCGCCGGTACGGAATACACCGAAGTAGTTCTGCATGCAGCTTTGCAGCTCTTTACGCAGCGAAGCGACGTCTTCGCCTTCGGTCCGCTCGTTCAAGCTGGCGAGACGACTCAGCGCAACGTCCAGATCGGTCTCAGTCGCACCGCGATGCTCGATACCGTCCTTCAGAGCTTTTTCTAGATGAAGACCGGCGGCGCGACCGAATACAACGAGGTCAAGCAGAGAGTTGCCACCCAGACGGTTAGCGCCATGAACCGATACGCACGCCACTTCGCCTACCGCGAATAGCCCTTCAATGATCTTGTCATTTCCATTGGCATCCTGGGTCATTGCTTGGCCGTGGATGTTAGTGGCGACGCCACCCATCATGTAATGACAGGTCGGAACTACAGGCACCGGAGCAGTGACAGGATCGACATGCGCAAAGGTTTTCGACAGCTCGCAGATGCCCGGTAGACGGCTGTGCAGTACTTCCTCACCCAGGTGATCGAGCTTCAGCATCACGTGGTCGCCATCTGGACCACAGCCGTTGCCAGCCAGAATTTCTTTAACCATGGAGCGAGCAACTACGTCACGACCCGCCAGATCTTTCGCGTTCGGCGCGTAACGCTCCATAAAGCGCTCGCCGTGCTTATTGATCAGGTATCCACCTTCACCACGGCAACCTTCGGTTACCAGCACACCGGCACCAGCGATACCGGTCGGATGGAATTGCCACATCTCAATATCCTGAACCGGCACACCTGCGCGCAACGCCATGCCAATACCGTCACCAGTGTTAATCAGCGCGTTAGTGGTCGATGCGTAGATACGCCCTGCACCTCCGGTAGCCAAGACCACAGCCTTGGACCGGATATAGACCGTTTCGCCATTTTCGATGCAGATCGCGATGATGCCCACGATGGCGCCATCCTGATTCTTCACCAGATCCACGCCATACCACTCATTGAGGAAGGACGTGCCCGCCTTCAGGTTGGCCTGATAGAGAGTGTGCAGCAGCGCATGACCAGTACGGTCAGCGGCCGCGCAAGTGCGAGCAGCCTGCCCGCCTTTGCCATAGTCCTTCGACTGACCACCGAACGGACGCTGGTAGATGCGACCCTGCTCGGTTCGGGAGAACGGCAAGCCCATGTGTTCCAGCTCGAAAACAGCCTCCGGACCAACGGAACACATATATTCGATAGCATCTTGGTCGCCGATGTAATCGGAGCCCTTGACGGTATCGTACATGTGCCAGCGCCAATCATCGTTCGGGTCAGCCGAAGCGATCGCACAGGTGATGCCACCTTGTGCGGATACGGTATGCGAGCGGGTCGGGAAAACCTTGGTTACCACAGCAGTTTTGTGACCACCTTGGGCCAACTGCAGTGCGGCGCGCATGCCCGCACCACCGCCACCAATAATGATGGCGTCATAAGAAAGAGTACGAATGCTAGCCATGGATCAGATACCCCAAAGAATCTGCACGCCCCAGACGAAGAAGGTGAACATAGCTATGCCACACACCGCCTGGAAGAGAAAACGCACGCCGGTAGCCCACTTACCGATTGCCATGCTGGTCAGGTAGTCAGTGGAAATCGTCCACATACCAACCCATGCATGAACACTGAGGGCAACGAGTGCAAGGAGACTGAAGATGCGCATCCACTGAGCGGAGAACAGCGCATGCCACTGAGCGTAATCCAATCCCGGATTCGCAATGAGGTATCCGATCAGAAAGAGAAAATAAGCCGCCAGGACCACCGCTGAAACGCGCTGGGCCATCCAGTCATACAGACCCGAACGGGAAAAGTTGGTGACATTGGTTACCATATCCAAACTCCCGCCAGAACGATCAGCACTGCCGATACGGCCAAAACGATTTTCGAGCCCAGCTTCCCGCCTTCCAGCGTTTCGCCATGGCCGGTATCCATGACCAGATGGCGCACACCGGCCACCAGGTGATACAGCAACGCAGAGAGCAAAGCCCAGACCACCAGCTTCGCCAGCGGACTACCGAGATACGCCTTCACCTCTTCAAAGCCTTCGACAGAAGACAAAGAGACATCAAGCGCAAGCAGCAGGACGGCCACACCAACAAACAAGATCACGCCAGAAATGCGGTGAAGGATTGAGGTGTAAGCAGTGATTGGGAGTTTTATTGTCCTAAGATCTAGGTTTACAGGTCGTTGGCTTTTCACGGCTTTTTTTCACACTTGAGAGCCCCGAAACCGCAGGGCAAAGTTGTTGGGAAGAGCACGCAGCGGTACCCGCCACCCACGAGTGACAACCCACAGGAAACTGCCTGTAAGGCCCCTGCCGGTCGGTCGCCGATTATAAACAGTTAGGTCGCTAATGACAATGTGGTGAAGTGCCACTAAAGGCGGATGGCGCCTCGGTTTGTAATTCGCGTAAATAGCTTTTTCTGTGTTGCGAATTCACCCCTAACCCCCTCTACAACTGGCCGCTCGCCCAAATTGACTTTGTGATTTATCTCACTATAGTGATGCGGGCCCTGCGTGGGGGGCCATGATGATTTCAAGCATAAAACAGGAGGCCATACATGGCTGACAAAAAAGCGCAGTTGATCATCGAAGGCGCAGACGCCATCGAACTGCCCGTTCTATCCGGCACCGTAGGGCCCGACGTAATCGACGTACGAGGCTTGACCTCCACGGGTCGCTTTACCTTCGACCCCGGCTTCATGTCCACCGCCTCTTGCGAATCCAAGATCACCTATATCGACGGTGACAAAGGAGTTTTGCTTCATCGCGGCTACCCGATCGAGCAGCTGGCCGAAAAAGCCGATTACCTCGAAACCTGCTACCTCTTGCTGAACGGCGAGCTGCCTACTGCTGAGGAAAAAGCAAAGTTCATCAGCACCGTCAAGAACCACACAATGGTTCACGAACAGCTCAAGTCTTTCCTCAACGGTTTCCGTCGTGATGCACACCCGATGGCCATCATGTGCGGTGTTGTAGGCGCGCTCTCGGCCTTCTATCACGACTCTCTGGATATTAACGACCCGCACCACCGCGAAATTTCGGCGGTTCGCCTGGTCGCGAAGATGCCAACACTGGCCGCCATGGTTTACAAGTACTCCATGGGCCAGCCGATGATGTACCCGCGTAACGATCTGAATTACGCTGAAAACTTCCTTCACATGATGTTTAACACACCTTGCGAAGTGAAGCCGATCAGCCCGGTTCTTGCAAAAGCCATGGACCGCATCTTCATTCTGCATGCGGACCACGAGCAAAACGCCTCGACGTCCACCGTACGCCTGGCCGGCTCGACCGGCGCCAACCCGTTCGCCTGCATTGCTGCTGGTATTGCAGCGCTGTGGGGCCCGGCACATGGCGGCGCCAACGAAGCCGTACTCACCATGCTGGACGAGATCGGCGACGTTTCGAACATCGAAAAATTCCTTGCCAAGGCCAAGGACAAGAACGACCCTTTCAAACTGATGGGCTTCGGCCACCGCGTCTACAAAAACTTCGACCCACGCGCCAAGGTCATGAAGCAGACCTGCGACGAAGTACTCAGCGAACTCGGCATCAACGACCCGCAGCTCGAACTTGCAATGAAGCTTGAAGAGATCGCGCTGAACGATCCCTACTTCGCCGAACGCAACCTCTACCCGAACGTTGACTTCTACTCCGGCATCATTCTCAAGGCGATCGGCATTCCAACCAGTATGTTCACCGTGATCTTCGCGCTTGCACGTACTGTCGGCTGGATCTCGCACTGGAAAGAAATGATTGCGATGGGCCAGAAGATCGGTCGTCCACGCCAGCTGTACACCGGCCACCCGCAACGGGACCTGAATCGCTAAGGCAGCGCGAACCGTCTTACCCTGAATAGACCTTCAGCTATTTAGGGTTAGCTACCTAAACGCCCAGTGCAGCGCACTGGGCGTTTTTATTTCTGGACCGAATCGGTCCGCACCCACCATTGTGATTGCCGATCACTCCACACCTAGCTTACGAACCGATCAAGACCGTGGCGCTGCCGAGGCAGCACCTCATTTTCGCTGACTCATTCCCTCAGAACGCCGGTAGCCGCAACGCTCATCATCCATGCCGCGCTGGATGCGCTGATTTAGCTCGACTGCAGCACTGGCGTCCCGAGCGATGAATTAATACATGGCACACCTGAGCCGAGGCAGACGCCCGATAGCGGGCACGAGTGAGTGACAAAAAAATCGACGAGCAGCTTTCCCCTCCGCGCCGCTTCCTGACGCATCGCTACGCTTGCCGCCGCAGACCTTAGCACCCCAGAACCGGCTGCACTCTATGCCCTACAGATACCTAAGTCGGCTCCACTGCCAAAAGTTGCGCCAGCACAAGCATGAATCCGAGCCTTTGACGCTTGGCATGCACCCACGCACAGCCGGGCAGTAGCGCGGCTCGCCGGCACTAAAGGACTGAAGGATGCCTAACTCAGCATTGCGACAAAGAGGAGCGATATGACGAGGCTGCCAGCCACAAGCGACACAGCATCACTGAAAACTCGTGCACCTCGAGCTACCGCAATTTTGCCGTCAGAGATCCATACCGAAGCGACAAAACCATTATCACGCAATCGCCACCCAGCAGGAGCTTCTAGATTTGCAGCCCGAGCGCTCACAAACCCGGCAGACCTCGCAAACAGAAAGCGGGAAGACTCTGACGCATCAGAAAACCTCAGACATAAAAAAATCCAGTCACCGTTAAGTGACTGGATTTTCTGGGGACTTTTGGTCGGGACGGAGTGATTCGAACACTCGACCCCTTGCACCCCATGCAGGTAAAGACCTGTATGAGCAGTTCCAAGCCAATCCGAAGTGATTCCCCTAAACCCTTGATCCTGCTGGATTACAGCTGGTTTATCGTCCAAAATAGCCCAAAGCAATTCGAATCAAGCCGATCTCATTTGGCAACGAATTGGCAACCAGACGATCGCAATTGGCAACCAATTGGCAACGGGGAACTCGACCTAATGGCCAAGATTACAGATCGCCAGATGACTGGCAAACCCGGGCTAAGCGACAAATGGCTGAGCGAAGTCGCTATATGGGGTCACGGCAGCCTCGTGGCTCGAATCACGCCAAGCGGTGAACGCCTCTTTTACTTTCGCTATACAAATAGTCGCGGTGAGCGAGTGACCCTCCCCTTCGGTACCTACAGCCGAGATGGTAGCGAGGGCACCATGACGCTCGCCGAAGCCGGGCAACGAGCTAAAGAGCTGGCCGGGCTACACAAGTCAGGGATCAAGGATATAAAGGAACACCTCGAGGCAGAGGAAGCCTCGCGTATTGCAGCTCGCGACGCCGAGCTTGCAAGAGCTGCCGCTGAAAAAGCTGCTATTGCAGAGGCAAACGCTCGACTGGCAGCCAGGAAAACAGTCCAAGATCTGTTTGACCGCTGGGCAAAGGTTGACCTTATCAATCGCAAAGATGGCGGGGATGAGGTTCGCCGCATGTTCAAAAAGGACGTCCTGCCATTTCTGGGAGAGTTGCCTCTGGAAGATGTGAAAAAAGGGCACATCACTGGAGTCACCGATGCATTGCTCGCCCGCGGCGTCAACCGCATGGCTAAGATGATCTTCAGTCTAATGCGTCAGATGTTTAGGTTCGCTGTGGATCGGGACATGATTGACCATGATCCAACTGCAAGCATCCGCAAAGCCAAGATCGGAGGGAAAGACACGGAGCGGGACAGAGTTCTCAATGAAGATGAAATCCGAACATTGGCCAGGCTTGCCCCCGAGGCTGGCTTGCTTCCGTCAACTGAGGCCGCTATCTGGATAGCCCTCTCGACTTGCTGTCGCATCGGAGAGCTGATGAACGCCCGTTGGAACAACATCGACCTAAAAGCAGGCAGGTGGCTCATACCTGCTGAAGATAGCAAAAATGGCAAAGCCCATACCGTGACACTCTCGAAATTTGCGACCGCGCAGTTTGAGATAGTTGAATCACTAAGCGGTGATAGCGAATGGTGTTATCCCAATAGCACAAACACGGGTCCAGTCTGCTCCAAAACGGTGACCAAGCAACTCGGCGACAGACAGCGACGCCCAGATATAGGCATTATGAGCAATCGCAGTGCAAAGGCACAGGCTCTATTACTGCCAGGCGGGAAATGGACCCCCCATGACCTTCGTCGTACTGGTGCAACACTGATGACAGCTCTCGGCGTATTACCAGAAGTGGCAGAGCGGTGCCTTAACCACACTGAAGAAAACAAGGTCAAGCGGACATATCAAAGGCACAACTATTCAAAAGAAATGGCTCATGCCTGGGAGGTGCTTGGCGATAAAATATCAGACCTGAAACATATTAACTAGGTTAAAGCATGTCGATTTCATATATTGAACTCTCTAAGTTCCTCATCCATGCAAAGCAACAGAATAAACACTTGTTTAGCTCCAAGTTCCCCGAAATGAATTACGACAAAGTAATTGTGGAGCCCGGGGCACGAAAAATCGAAAACGAATGCATTGAAACTACACAACAGGAAATCGATTCACTGTTTCGAACACAACAGCCATGGAATATCTGCTTAGAGCTAATAAAAGGATCCTACGTCATACTGAAGCAGATCGAAGGATTAATAGAAAAGGACCTAAGGGTTCCAGACGATATCATCCCATACATTGAGTACTTATTAAGGCTGGCTGGCACCCCATATTACCACCCGCTGTACCATGAACTTGGCCAGCAAAAATTCATAGCGTCAACCGGCGGAAAGGCGCGCTCACACATTTACCACCCAGCAAAACAGGAGGCAGCAAGACTCTTTGAAACATGCAAACCTGCCAACGGCTGGATGAGCATCGCCCAAGCCATTGACGAAATAGATGAAAAATTGTACGAATTCATAAAGGCGCAGAGGATACCGCTGAAACAGGCAGCACTTCCGGAAACCCTGCGAAGATGGACGAGGAAAGATACAGAACTTAGATCAGCTCTGGAGAAAACCTTATCCACCGAGGCCCGCACGCGAATTGGAATTTTAAAATAACCACTGATATCACAACGTTACCTTAGGTTTGGCAGCCTTTTTTCGTGGCCTGCCTTTCCTTACTGAGCCAACCTTTGGTAATTCGCCTCGACCAAAGCATCGCCCTCCACCGTCAAGAGCAATCTTGATATAGACATCTTGCTTAGTTAAATATGTTGCAGCCTTTAAAAGGTTTTCTCGCTTCCCAATCTCTCCATGGTTTATCATTCCTATCCCGCAAGACCTGTAAGCTGATTTTTTAGAGTTACAATTAAAATACACACCCTTCCCAAGCGTAACCTTTTCCTGCCAAATCTCTCCAATCAACCTTCCTAACGAAACATCCTCTCTTCGTTTTGCGCCATCCAAAAATACCATCACATGATAGTGATAAGACTTGGAAATACCGAACTCTAACTTCCAGCAATAACCAACCAAATCCCCGTTAGGAAATAACTTTTTTAGCTCTTTGAAAAATTCCTCTCTGTGCTCTTTCGCCTGAGCATAGCTAACATCCCCACCATTTCTTTTGGTTCTTGCCTCATACCCTAGATCCACCCTAACAACAAGCAGCCTAGACTTCGAATCAAAGAGAGCATTTATATACTTAACAATGCTTCTGCGATTCTTGTTTGAGGAACGAGTATGCTGATTGATTTCGCCCTTAAAATTGTCACTAGATACTACTTTTTTAAGCTCTTCAATCATTCTGTTCAATGACTCGGCAACACAATATACATCTTCGCTCGAGTATCCGGAAACTCCTGGATCATGGTATTTCTGCCGAAAGGCTATTGAGCACCTAAAAAAAGCTTCGACATGAGGACTGAACCTATGAAGTGGATAATGATATCTTATCCATTCTTCTCGCCATATAAATCTCAGAACATCCCGCCCTAAAGCATCGTAAACTAAATAGCTATTCCAACCTTTCGCTTTTATTTTAAATAGTTCCTGACCACATGCTACCACCTCCTTTACCAAGCGCTCTAATCTTACCAGATCAGCACAGACAGTCCTTTCTGGGCAGACATAGACGTAACCATCTTCAAAGTAATCGTAGCAACCATCATGAAGCCCTTCGATTACACCCTCCCTGCTCCATTCGCATGGCTTGCTTTTTTTATCACTCATTCATTAACAGCCTCTTTCGCTAGCTTTTCGACAGGCATTGAGTGCCTGTCGTTATTACTCAGTGCTTACGCCTACAAGTACGAATTAACATATACTCAGACCAAGAAGGCGAACCCACTCATAGTAGCCAAACAACCAATTCGCAAATCAATTAATCGATTAATAACAAATAAACCAATATTCGACATTAAGACAACCTCCTTAAGGCAAGCCATTCGACAACAAATAGCACCACAAACCTAAAGCACAAAACTTAAAGCGCTGTAGAATAGTTAGGCTCGCAGCGAGTGCGATTCATTCATACGGATCCCTTTACCCGCTTATTTATCCACTCATTGATACTTTCCTCTAGCCATCCAACCGCATAGGCGCCTAGCTTCGCCGGTTTTGGGAACTCAGGATCATATCGAGGGGACCTCTCGTTAATTCGGTCATAGATCGTTGACCTCGAAAGTCCCACACGTTCTTGAACCTGCTTAATTCTAAGAATCCTCATCTGTGAGTTCCTCTGATCCATGGGCGCTTCTCCTCTTCGTGTGCAAAAGCTGATGGGGCTGGACTATAGAAACCGGCCGGGGAGATGTCTTTACGTGTGCTTCGTGTAAAAAAATACTGAAAGCAAGCACACCATCATGGGCGCTCTAGATTGGGGCCTACAGGCGTAACCGGGACTCGTACCGCCGACTCGATCCAGCCTTGCTGGAGGGCCCGCCAGCAGCGCCTAGGAACTAACTTTTGCTCAGAAAGGTACCAACTTAAAAAGCAGAGGAAGCGTCTAGCTGCGGCAGGTGCACGCCGTCCAGCCCCCCGCCGTATCCGGATAGGCTCAGTGTGGATAGCGATGCGCATTAAAAAAATTTCAGACCTGTATTACTCATTGGCAGCCGGGCAATACATACCCGCCCGCCCAATGACTATTAAAGGAGCTTAGATAATGAGTATTTGCTGTCCTTCCTGCGGTTCTCTTCGAGTGGTTGCACGTAATCAGGGTCGGAAGATCGGAGGTGCTATTGGTGCCGTTGGCGGCACAGCCAGCGGAGCTGCCGGAGCTATGGCAGGAGCACAGAGTGGCGCACTAATCGGAGCTTTCGCTGGACCTATAGGAATCACTATCGGCAGTCTGGCCGGTGCGATTCTAGGCGGTCTGGCCGGCGGGACTGCCGGAGGACTAGCCGGGGCGAAGATGGGTGAGGAGTTCGACTCACATGTACTCGACAACTATGAGTGTCATCACTGCGGTGTTTCTTTTTCGCAAACAGAATATTGATTCCGCTCAGCCTTAGTAATTGCACGCTATTACATATGTTTCTTTAGTAAGGAAATATCATGGCTCATCTCATAGAAAAAATGGCCTATATCGGCGCCACCCCGTGGCACGGCCTGGGCAACAACCTGCCGCAAAATCAACCCATTGAGGTCTGGCAGCGCGAGGCCGGCATGGACTGGCAGATTCTGGAAAGCCCCGTCCACTTCAAATCGGACGCCATTGGCCATCTCGGTGCAATTCATTCCTTCCCAGAGCAGAAGGTGCTCTACCGCTCCGACACCAAGTCGCCACTGTCAGTGGTCTCCAAGCGTTATCACACTGTGCAGCCACGGGAAGTACTGGAGTTTTACCGGGATCTCACCGAGGTCTCCGGCTACGAGCTTGAAACCGCTGGTGTGCTTAAGGGTGGTCGCAAGTTCTGGGCGCTTGCACGCACCGGACAAGGCACAGCGATCAAGGGTAACGACCAGGTCAACGGCTACCTACTGTTGGCTACGTCGTGCGACGGCACCTTGGCCACCACCGCAACGCCGACCACGGTGCGTGTCGTGTGCAACAACACCCTGACCATCGCCCTGGACGGCACCAGCCGAGCGATCAAGGTGCCGCACAACACTCGCTTCGATCCGAATCTGGTGAAGAAGCAGCTCGGTATAGCAGTCTCGCAATGGGACGACTTCATGTATCGCATGCGCCATCTGGCTGAACGCAAGGTGCAGTGGCATGAAGCAATGGGCTTCTTTATGAACGTCATGTGCGAGGTCAGTCCGACCGGCCAGCTTCCTGAACAGCTACCCAACGAGCGCGCCCTACGCAAGGTTCAGGAGCTGTACGAAGGCCGTGGCCGGGGCAGTCAGCTGGAATCGGCCAAAGGCACCGCCTGGGGTTTGCTTAATGCCGTGACCGAATACGTAGATCACGAGCGGCGTGCACGCAGCACCGAATACCGGCTGGATTCTGCCTGGTTCGGCCAAGGCGCGCAGATCAAGCAACGCGCCCTGGATGCAGCGCTGCAACTCGCCGCCTAACCCGTCACCCCACCTCAACCGTATCGCCCGGTCAGCTTCGCGCTGGCTGGGCGTTTTTATGTCTGCAGGAGAAGCATAATGAAAGCCACTTCATTGAACCGCAGCCCCAGCAAACCACGCCCCGCTCTACGCCTGATCAGCACCAAGGAATTGCCTCGCGAAGACTGGCTGCAGATTCGCAAGCAAGGCATCGGCAGCTCTGATGCTGCAGCTGCCGTGGGCCTCAATCCCTACAAGTCGCAGCTGGAATTGTGGCTGGAAAAGACCGGACGCGATACCGGACTCCCAATAACCGATCCTGATGGTGAGGACAGCCCGATGTACTGGGGCAACGTCTTGGAACCCATCGTGGCCTGGCACTACAGCAAGCGCACCAAGAACAAGGTTCGCCGCGTCAATGCCGTACTGCAGCACCCGAATCCGGAGCTGCCCTGGATGCTGGCAAATATTGACCGGGAGGTAATCGGTGCCGACGACGTGCAGATCCTCGAATGCAAGACAGCCGGCATAAACGGGGCACGCCTCTGGAAAGAGGGCGTGCCTGAATATGTGCAGTTGCAGGTGATGCATCAGCTCGCCGTCACCGGCAAGCAGGCGGCGGATGTTGCGGTGCTGCTGGGCGGCCAGACGCTAGAAATTCATCGTATCCAACGGGATAAGCAGATGATCAGCCGTTTGATCGAGTTGGAGAGTGCGTTCTGGCACTACGTCGAGACGGACACACCACCACCCGCTGATGGCACTGCTTCTGCAGAGGCCGCTCTGCGCTGCCTTTATCCCGAGGATGACGGCCAGACGCTCGACTTCAGCGGTAACGCGGGATTATCGGCTGCGTACATCGAACTCAAAGCCGTGCGGCAGTTGATTGCTGAGAAGGAGAAGCGCGAGGCCGTACTTAAACAGATGCTGCAACAAGCCATGGGCGAAGCCAGTCGGGCGGAGTTCAGTAACGGCTACGTCAGCTGGCGCAAGGCTAAGGACAGCGTGGGTTTCGACGTGGACCGACTACTCCAGGAACGCCCGCACCTGAAAGCCAAATACTCGCTGACCAAGCCCGGTGCACGGCGCTTTCTGGTCGGATGACTTTCATGCCCTCCCCCAGCTAGCCCACACAGTTTGCGCTGCGCAGATCGGGCAGGCCACTTGCCATATTCGATACCAATACGCCATCATCATGTTAGTGAAATAAACAATAAACAAGCAAATACAAAGGAAGCACAATGAAAATAGTTGTTAGCATTCTAGTTTTCGGGCTCACTATATCAACGGGCTCAGCGATGGCCTATAACATCCCTTATGAAAATCAAATCCCATATTACCCTCCAGAGCATGATGTAGAGGCTTACCCAAAAGCTATACCTTGTGTTTGGCAACGCTTCCAAGACCCAAGCCACCCAAATATCAAGAAGGCCCTAAACTGCACCATTATCGCTTGGCCGAGGGAAGTCTCATACACAGACCACAGCGGAACACCACATGTTGGGCCTAATTGGCAGGAAGGTTTTTGTAGTAACGGCACATGCATTAATAGCGTAACGGGGGATGTCTTTGCTGAGGTTCCCGGCGAGATTTTGGCACAAACCGAACTTATGTATTACATTCAAGGATCGGGGGATCACATTGTTGCTCACAGATCTGGCGAAGGCCCAATGTTTGGCAAGGAAAGCATTTCCTATACCGACGCAGGTCGGGAGCTCCGTGACTTCTACACCCGTGGCGGCGCCAACGAAAGAGCAGTAGATACATTATTTAAACGCAGAACCGGTCTGACTTGGACTGAATGGCAAGAAAAATACCCGGCGGAAAACAAGATTTCGGCATGGTGCAACCCACGCAAAGATAACGATTGCTATATAAATGATAAATGGGTTGACGAAAAACAACTAACCAAATTTCTTCCCACCGTAACTGTAGAGGAAATTGAGAGCAGGAATGGCTTTTGCGAAACCATCCTCTGCTTTATTGAAGGCAACGCCGTTGGGATTAACAATAACTTTATTAACCTTTCCGCACACCCTTAGACTAATTTAATTAATTTATCTCGGCACAGATAAAATCTGCGCTCAACTAAATAAATTCACAACCCCATTTCTGGCCATCATTGCTGCTTATGCTGCATTGATGGCCTTTTTATTTAGGGAGAAAAAAATGCTCAAAGGTCTGGCTATAACCCCGCCGGTACTCGGGCGGATTTCCATAGGCAAGGTCATCGAGAAGAACGGCAAGCGCCTGCCGGAGAAGGATGACCAATTTACCATAACTTCTCAGGTGCAGAGTCGCGACGGCTGGCTGGCGCATCCGCTCAATGATGAGCTGCGCCAAGGCAAGGATGACAAGCTGCGCAGCATTCCGGTACGCCTGCTGTTCAACGAATCGGAGCTGAATTTCCGTGCGGACTACACGCTGTTTGATCGTCAGTCCGGTCGTCCGGTTTGCGTCGGAAATGGCGAAACCTGCAAGCGGATCACCCAGGACGGCATGCAATCGTTGCCCTGCCCTTCGCCGGATGTTTGCCCGATGGCTAAAGGCGGTGCGTGCAAGCCCTATGGGCGACTGAATGTAGTCATTGGGGATGAGGATTCGCTCGGCAGCTTCGTATTCCGTACCACCGGGTTCAACAGCATCCGCACCCTGGCCGCTCGGCTGCATTACTTCCAAGCCATTTCCGGCAATCGCCTGGCCTGCATGCCGCTGGAGTTGCGCCTGCGTGGCAAGTCCACCCGCCAGAGCCACGGCACGCCGATTTTCTACACCGACCTAACGTTGCGTAGCGGCATGGATATGACAGAGGCGCTGCGTCTGGCGGGCGAGCTGGATGACCAACGGAAAACGGCAGGCTTCGATCAAGCCGCATTGGATGAGGCAGCACGGCGCGGTTTCGGCAACGGTGCCTTCGAGGACAGCGAGGAGGATATCGGAGCCATCGTCGACGAGTTCTTTCCCGCCGAGACTAGCAGCGAGCAACCGTCCCCCAGATCCACTTCGCATACGTCGGGCAAGCCCAGCCTGGCGGAAAAGCTGGAAGCCCAACATCAATCCCTGAATGCCTGAGCCTGATCACCGGCCAAAGGAGCTCATGATGAGACTGCACAAAATCAAGGCCGGCGAGACCGCTGGCACCTACCTGATCGAATCACCGGTCACTGAAGCCGACATCCTGCTGATGGCCAAGCAACTGGCCAGCCGCCGCCTGCGTCGTGGTCGCCAACTCACGGTACCACGCGACGTCTTCAGCCATCTGCAGACGCTACTCGAAGCCTATGAGCACGAGGTTTTTGCCTTACTTATGCTCGACAGCAAGCACCGCGTCATTGCCTTTCACGAGCTGTTCCGGGGCACTCTGGACGGAGCCAGCGTTTACCCCAGGGAAGTTGTAAAGATCGCTCTGGAGCATAACGCCGCCGCCATAATCCTGGTGCACAACCACCCTTCTGGCGATCCCGAGCCCAGCCAGGCAGATCGCACACTCACGAACAAACTAAAGGAGGCGCTGCACATGGTCGGTGTGCGGACGCTGGATCACATC
>Ga0222713_10003052_pt1 | contig 17541 bp, 18 predicted proteins | sample C33_649DmetaG_FD_165061 | JGI IMG/M metagenome (GOLD analysis project Ga0222713, IMG submission 165061) | Estuarine water microbial communities from San Francisco Bay, California, United States - C33_649D | ecosystem: Environmental > Aquatic > Marine > Unclassified | place: USA: California...
CGCCTCAATGGGCAAAAGCTAAACCCTCTCATTTCAGCGATTTCAGTCAAGAAACGGACCCCACATGAGCACGCCCCACTTCCCGGTTTACATGGACTACAGCGCCACCAACCCTTGCGATCCAAGGGTGGTCGACGCCATGGTGCCCTGGTTGTACGAACACTTTGGCAACCCTGCATCACGCAGTCACGCATGGGGCTGGGAGGCAGAGGCGGCGGTCGAGAAGGCCCGCGAGCAGATTGCAGCCTTGATTGGCGCAGATCCCCGTGAAATCGTGTGGACCAGCGGTGCGACCGAGTCCAATAACTTGGCTTTGAAAGGCGCTGCCCATTTTTACAAGGGCAAGGGCAAGCACATCATCACGGTGAAGACCGAGCACAAGGCAGTTCTCGATACATGCCGAGAGTTGGAGCGCCAAGGGTTTGAAGTGACCTACATGGACGTGCAGGAAGACGGCTTGTTGAACATCGACGCTTTCAAAGCAGCGATCCGACCCGACACGATCTTGGCCAGCGTCATGTTCGTGAATAACGAAATCGGTGTGATCCAAGACGTGGCCACCATCGGTGCCATTTGTCGCGAAAAGGGCGTGATTTTTCACGTTGACGCGGCACAGGCTACGGGCCGGGTAGCGATTGACTTGGGCCAATTACCCATTGACCTCATGAGCTTGACCTCTCACAAAACCTACGGTCCAAAAGGCATTGGTGCTTTGTTTGTGCGTCGTAAACCGCGTATTCGCATCGAAGCACAAATGCACGGTGGGGGCCATGAGCGTGGCATGCGCTCGGGCACGTTGCCAACGCACCAGTGTGTGGGCATGGGCGAAGCCTACCGCATTGCCAAAGAGGAAATGGCCGCCGAGAACGTTCGTATCAAAGCGCTGCATGATCGCCTGGTAGCCGGGTTAAGCACCATCGAAGAGGTGTTTATCAACGGTCACAAGGATCACCGCGTCCCGCACAACCTCAACATGAGCTTCAATTATGTTGAGGGCGAGTCCCTAATCATGGGTATCAAAGGGATGGCCGTGTCCAGCGGTTCGGCCTGTACCTCTGCGAGTTTAGAGCCGAGTTATGTGCTGCGCGCCCTAGGCCGAAGCGATGAGCTGGCACACAGCAGCCTGCGTATGACTATTGGCCGTTGGACCACCGAGGCCGAAATTGACTACGCCATTGAAACCATCAAGACCAATGTCGCTAAACTGCGCGAGCTGTCGCCGCTTTGGGAAATGTTTAAAGACGGCGTCGACCTTTCAACCATTCAATGGGCGGCGCACTGATCGCGCCCGCGCATTCCACGTTAACCAAATACCGTATCCAGGAGTCCACTAAATGGCCTATTCAGACAAAGTAGTTGAGCATTACGAAAATCCCCGCAACGTCGGCAGCTTTGACAAAGGCGACGAATCGGTCGGCACCGGTATGGTGGGTGCGCCCGCTTGTGGTGACGTTATGAAATTGCAGATTAAGGTGAACCCCGAGACCGGCATCATCGAAGACGCGCGATTCAAAACATACGGCTGCGGCTCTGCCATCGCGTCGAGCTCCTTGGTGACCGAGTGGGTCAAGGGCAAAACGCTGGATCAGGCAGCGGCGCTGAAGAACAGCGAAATTGCGGAAGAATTAGCGTTGCCACCCGTGAAGATCCACTGCTCTATCTTGGCCGAAGACGCGATTAAAGCCGCTGTCGACGACTACAAGAAAAAGCACGCTTAATCCCACGAAAGAACCCCATGGCTGTCACTATGACTGAAGCCGCTGCGCGGCACGTCACCCGCTACCTTGGCCGGCGCGGCAAAGGAGTCGGTGTGCGCCTTGGCGTGAAAACCACTGGTTGCTCCGGCTTGGCCTACACCTTGGAGTACGCCGACGCGGTGGCCTCGGAGGATATCGAGTTCGAAAGTTTGGGGGTCAAAATTTACGTTGATCCCAAGAGTTTGGCTTACCTTGAGGGCACACAGCTTGACTTCGTTCGCGAAGGTCTGAATGAAGGATTCAAATTCAGCAACCCCAACGAGCGCGATCGCTGCGGCTGCGGTGAGTCCTTCCGGATCTGATGAGCGCACCGCAATCGCTTTCCCTCCAGGCCAGCGACTTTGAACTGTTCGATCTCCCTGAGCAGTTCCAGTTAGACGCCACGGCACTCACCCAGCGTTGGAAGGCGCTGCAAGCGCAAACGCACCCTGATAAGTACGTTGCAGCAGACGCTGCCAGTAAGCGACTGGCCATGCAGTGGTCGGTGCGCGTCAATGAGGCCTACCAGCGGTTGCGCCAGCCCATCACCCGTGGCGCTTACTTGGCTACGTTACTGGGGCACCCCGTCAACGCGGAAGATAACACCGCCATGCCAGCTGCCTTTTTGATGCAGCAAATGGAATGGCGCGAAGCGCTTGACGAAGCGCAGGGCGATGTAAATGGCCTTACCCAGTTGGCTGACGATACCAACGCCGCCAAGAAAACCTATTTGCAGCTTGCTGAGCTGGCATTTGATACCGACAAAGACATCCCGCGCGCGGTTGGCGCGATTCGCGCCTTGATGTTCATCGAGCGGTTTTTAAAAGACGTCAACCAACAACTCGATGCGCTGACGCCCTAACGAATTTTTATGGCATTACTACAAATCTCCGAACCGGGGCAGTCGCCCGATCCCCATCAGCGCCGCATCGCTGTGGGCATTGACTTAGGGACGACCCACTCGCTCGTTGCCAGTGTGCGCAACGGCGTTGCCGAATGTTTGCCCGACACCGTAGGTCGCGTGATCCTGCCCAGCGTGGTCCGTTACACCGGTGAGGGCAGTGGGCGTCAAATTGGATTCGACGCTTTGACCGGACAGGCGGCAGACCCTGCCAACACCATTTCGTCTGTAAAGCGCCTGATGGGGCGCGTTCGCAGCGATGTGCATGACGTTGACAACCTGCCTTACACGGTACTCGACACCCCCGGCATGGCCAGTATTGATACTTGCTTGGGCCCCAAAACACCAGTGGAGGTCAGCGCCGAATTACTGGCGACCCTGCGGTTCAGGGCAGAAGACAGCTTTGATGACGATCTATTTGGCGCCGTCATCACCGTACCCGCTTACTTCGATGATGCCCAGCGCCAAGCCACTAAAGACGCCGCGCAATTGGCTGGCATTAACGTGCTTCGCTTGATCAATGAGCCAACTGCCGCAGCCATTGCTTACGGCTTGGACCAAGCCAGCGAAGGGGTATTCGCCGTATATGACCTCGGCGGTGGGACCTTTGATATCTCGATTTTGCGTCTCTCTGAAGGCGTGTTTGAGGTGCTGGCAACTGGCGGTGACTCCGCGCTCGGTGGTGACGATTACGACCGTGCTTTGGCGCACCTCGCGTTGCAAAAAGCGTTTGCAGACAAGGCGCCGGTGCCCGAGTCGCTCTCGGGTGAAGATAAAGCCAACCTCTATGCCGCAGCACGCCGCTGCAAAGAAGCCCTGTCAGCGGATGGCACCCATGAAGCGACCATCAGCTGCCCGCTGGATGTGGGTGACTGTCAAGCCACAATCACACGCAGCGCCTTTGCCGTGGCGACTGATCATTTGACACAACGAACGCTGCAAGCGGTACGCCGCGCGTTACGCGATGCCGGACTCGAGAAATCAGACATCGAAGGTGTCGTGATGGTCGGTGGGTCGACCCGCATGCCTGTTGTCCGCGATGCGGTTGCAAACCTTTTTGGCCAAGACCCATTGACCAACCTCAACCCTGATGAGGTGGTTGCGCTGGGTGCTGCCATCCAAGCCAACCAACTCGCTGGCAACAACACCGGCGACGCCTTGTTATTGCTCGACGTGATCCCATTGTCGCTGGGCATTGAAACCATGGGTGGTCTGGTCGAGCGCATCGTACCGCGTAACAGCACCATCCCGACTGCCCGTGCGCAAGACTTCACCACCTTCAAAGACGGCCAAACAGCGCTGGCACTGCACGTGGTGCAAGGTGAACGCGACTTGGTCACTGACTGCAGAAGCCTCGCTCGTTTTGAGTTGAGAGGTATTCCGCCCATGGCGGCTGGTGTCGCGCGCATTCGTGTGAGTCTCACCGTCGATGCCGACGGCATGTTGCAAGTCGATGCGGTAGAGACCAACTCCGGTGTGCAGGCGCATATCGATGTCAAACCCAGCTACGGTCTTTCAGATGACCAAATTGCAGATATGCTCCGAGACAGTTACGCGACTGCAGAGGCCGACATCAAGGCACGCGCAGTGGTCGAAGCCCGTGTGGACGCAGAACGCATGATCTTGGCCACACAAAGCGCCTTGAATGCCGATGGCGACTTGCTGAGCGATGCTGATCGCGCGACGATTGACACCCACATGGCTGCAGTCGAAGCTGCCAAAACCAGTGACGATGCCGCACACATCGAAGCTGTGACCAAGGCACTAGCGACCGTGACTGAACCCTTTGCCGCTGCCCGTATGAACCGGGGTATTACCCAAGCCTTAGCTGGCAAAAACCTCAACGCCGTTTAATCGCGCCGACTGTTATATGCCCCAAATTAAAATTCTCCCGCATCCAGAATATTGCCCTGACGGTGCCACCATCAGCGCACCCGCTGGTACCTCCATCTGTGAAGCCATGTTGGACAACGACATCAACATTGAGCACGCTTGCGAAATGAGCTGCGCCTGTACCACCTGTCATGTCATCGTGCGTGAGGGGGCGGACAGTTTGGATGAGCCTGAAGAAGGCGAAGAGGATATGCTCGACCGTGCATGGGGGCTGGAACCCGCTTCACGCTTGAGTTGCCAAGCGATTTTGAGTCAAATTGATGTCGTGGTAGAAATACCCAAGTACTCCATCAACCACGCCAAAGAGAACCACTGAAGTCGAATGCGCCAGATCGTTTTAGACACAGAAACCACGGGCCTTTCGGCTGCCGATGGCGATCGCATCATTGAAATTGGTTGCGTAGAACTCATCCAACGCAAACTCACAGGCAACAACCTGCATCTGTATGTCAACCCCGAGCGTGAGAGTCATGAAGACGCCCTCAAAGTCCACGGCATCAGTAACGAGTTTCTGCAAGACAAGCCGAAATTTGAGGCCATTGCGGCGCAGCTGGCGGATTATTTGCGGGGAGCAGAACTCATCATTCACAACGCGCCGTTTGACGTTGGATTTTTAAACAAAGAATTTGAGCGGCTAAACATGCCACCCATAGCCGAGCTCGCCAGTAACGTTATTGACAGCTTGGCCTTGGCAAAAGACCTGTTCCCGGGCAAGCGCAACAGTTTGGACGCCCTGTGTGATCGACTGGAGGTCGACAACTCAGGTCGCACCCTCCACGGCGCGTTGCTCGATGCCGAACTCTTGGCTGATGTGTACATCAACATGACCCGCGGCCAAGATGCTTTGATGATGGACCTGGGAGGGGAGGCCGAGGGCGACAACGGCACCGCAGCGGGCATTGACCTGAGTCGTTTCAAACTCACCGTGCTCACCGCTAACGAGACGGAAACAGCGGCCCACCACAAAGTGCTTTCAGAAATCAACAAAGCCTGCGAATCCGGCAGCATCTGGGAGCGGGCCCCCACTTAAAAGCGCGGATTCTCACGCTATAATAGAAGGCTACTTGGGTGGTTAGCTCAGTGGTAGAGCACTGCCTTCACACGGCAGGGGTCACAGGTTCGAACCCTGTACCACCCACCAGTAATTTGTTAAGTAAATCAAGCGCTTACGAGAAATCGAAGTGCTTTTTTTACGTCTAAAAGTAGTATAAACAAGCCATACTACTATTCATATATTTCCGCGCTGGTTTTGTTAGGTTTCAGTTAGGCTGCGTAGCCCGGACTTTCGTACCCTCCGAGAATCCCCGTGCGGAATTACCTCTATTTTCGTTGTATCCCCTTACTGTGGCATCGTAGACGCCAATGAAGTAACTCTCCCAATAGTCCGCATCTGTCCACTCACACTCCTTCAGGATCTTCCACTCAACACTTTCTTGCCCAGTTTTGAAAGGCCCCGATCGAGCTTTTTTATGTTGCAGATATCTCTCCTCAGGCGCTTGAATTGTTTGTCCGACATACACACGGTCGTTGGTAGTTTTTCCTAAATAGATAAAACACTTTTGATCCGAAATCGTTGGTAGTCCATTTTTTGCAAGGTCAAGTTCTTTTTTTAGTTGTAACGGGCTTATCTTTAGGTGGCTCTTGCCGTAAGCATTTTTTGGCGCGTTTGCAATAAAGAAGTTTTTAGAAATCGTAGCTAGCTTCATGATGTCGGCGATGGGTGGACAGTTGTTCGGATAAATTTTCCCATCGTGGAGACAGGCCAGGGCAATACATCGACGCCATACATCTCTAGCGAACCCGTAGTCTTTTTGTACGCACTCTAGTAACCATAGGCCAGAGACTGCCTTATCTGCATATTTCTTTTCAAGATAGACACGTAAAAGTACCGGCAGGACGCTATCAACTAACCGTAAGTTTTCTTGATCTCTTTCCCTTTTCTCACGTTCAAGCGTCTCGCGCGATTTGAACAAATTTTTAAAAAATGACATTGATTTGCTCGTGAATACAGAAAATGAAGGCTGAAGATGAGTTTATTGGATAAGTCTAGCCTTGGTTAGTACGAGGAGCCTTGTTATTCGTATCGTCGGTATAAGAGAGAATTCGTTCCGCGCTGAGGTAAACCCGCTTTATAAAAAGTCAACCGATTTCTCTAGAGTCCGGCCATTCTGGACGGACTCTGATTGCGATAAAAAAGGTCTGAAAACACACTTGTATTCAAGTACTAAAACACTTGAATACGATGAATGCCAAAGACACAGAACCGCTAGACGTCACAACCCTTGCCCAGTTCACAGGCACAGCGCAGTATTGGCGGGTAGCACGCCAGTTTGTCATCACAGACGGCGTCAAATACCTCGCTGAGAATGCCCACTGCTTTTGGCTTATCGACGCTGTTATCAGCCATCTACTTGAGATAGGTACGCTCGACTGGTTTGTGCTTGTTAGAACAGAAGTGTCTGGCGCGAGTGCGGTCATGATTTACGAAGATGGCAATGGCGCAGAGTATGCTCGTCAAGCTATCCCATACACAGACCTGCAGTTACCCAGTGTGAATCTCTACGCAGTCTGGGACAGCGAGCGCTGGGTCATCATGTTGCCCAGCGAGTACTGAGCGTGGCGGCCCAAAGCAAAGCATTCCACGAGCAATACCCCATCACCCAAGTGGGGTATCCGCGTACCCCCGACGCCACAGCGCGAGCAATCTTTCCAGTCGCTCCCAAGCAAACTTTGCCTTATGCCAACTGCAAAGATTGCGAGCACCATATGGCCAGAGCACTGGAGCCTGATTCCCATGAGCGCCACCGTACGGTTCCCCTTCAGGAGACCTTAACTCGTATCCCTGGGTACCCTAGTAAGCTGGTGATCTTCAAGATCCCAGCATCGAGCTATTGGTGGGTGCGCTACTACGCAAATCAACGTATCTTTAAGCGCACGACTAAGACAGAGGTGAAACGCGATGCATTAGAGGCAGCCAAGCGCTTTTACGACGATATCAATTTGCGGTTACATAACGGCTCCATAGACGCACCTTTGGACTACAACCCAGCCCAAGTGATGACGTTCACCAGCGTTGCCAGGCTCCTTGTGGAGAGCGAGGAGGGGAAGTACAAGCGTGGTCAACTGACGAAGATCAGCTTTGAGAATATGCAGCTGCGACTGAACAAGTATGTTTTGCCGTTCTTCAGAGAGACCGACGTGAACATGATCAACTACAAGATGCTGGATGCGTTCTTGCAGCACTTGAGTGGTCCGGAGAACAAGCTGAGCGTATCAACCATTTCAGCCTACATGGGGCTTGTCAGAAAGGTGCTGATCCACGCAGCGCGCCACAGTTTCTTGAAGCATGTGCCTGAGTTCCCCAATGTAGGCGTGGAAGACAAACCCCGAGGCTGGTTCACGGTGCCGGAGTACAAGCTAATTACCTCTAAAGCCAAGAAGCTAGCTGGCATCAGTGTGGAGTGGCGCAAAGACTCGCTAACGGGCGACTCTTACTTCTGCATGCCGGGTGAAGCACGCCGTGGAGATGACAAGTTGGTTCGCAGGGTCCATATGACTCGAGACCTCCCTGATTTGATCGTATTCATGGTTAACAGCTACATCCGCCCTACGGATGTGAAGAACATGCAGCATTGCCACGTACATGTGATCGACAAGGAGTACACCTACCTGCGCTTGGCGTTACCACCCAGCAAGGGTCACAGTTACCCAATCACAACGATGCCGTGGGCCGTGAGGGTGTACCAACGCCTTTGCGAACGCAGGCGTGGGGAGCAGGGCATTGACGCTACTCTGCCACCTAATGAGTATGTCTTCATGCCCGATGCACCCAGCAGGCAAGACGCCATGAAAAAGTTGCAACGGCAATTTGAGGTAGTACTAGACATGACTGGCCTTAGGTACAGCAACACAGGTGAAATCAGGTCCTTGTACAGTCTTCGCCACAGCAGCATCATGTTCCGCCTACTTTATGGACGTGCCATCGATACCTTGACGCTTGCTCGTAATGCCAGGACAAGCCCTGAGATGATTGATAGGTTCTACGCAGCGCCCCTGCAGGGCGAGATGAATATTGAGATGCTACAAAGCAGAAGGAATCCCAGGCCTTGGGAATAAAAAACGCCCCGTTTGGGGCGGAATCTTTGAATGCTTCTGGCAAGTCTAAATAGCGATGAGGCGGTTATCGTGTGGTTCAGTTAGGTGACTGGACCACGTATATTTTTTTAACCAGACGGTAACCCGTTGACGCGCTTCGTCGACTGCTTGACGACCGTAATGCTCTGCTTGCTTCTGCCAAATATCAAATGGCAGATCGCTCACGCTGGCATCCGTGATGCTTGCACGCTCCAATCGATCGCGATTGCTCAGGGCTACTTTTACCCACCTGTCGTAGTCTTCTCTTATTTCCAGCATTTCCCGGAACGTATCGTTGAGTTCTTCGAGTTCCTCCAGCGCCTGGTAGGTGAGATTAAACCCCTCGATTAACTCTGATGCATATTTGAGTTGCAAGAATAGGTTGCTTCCCACGTCTGCGTGCATCACCGCGTAGTCGGTGCTTGTGTAGGAAGATGTTCGACTGAAACGGCGTTCGCTGTTACCACGAACGATATCGAGTGCGCGCTCCAAACATCCAATGGTCCTGTTGTGTTGACCTCTTGATCTGTAAAAATTCAAATCTGTTACGTGTAGCAGTCTTTTGATATCGGCCTTTTTGGGCAGGTCTGTTTTGAATTGTGCTTTGAAGAGCACTACCGTTGCCGCGTCATGCGGGCCTAGTAAGTTGTTCATCGTCGCTCCTTGAAGATTAGTCGTGGCCGATAAGATTGGGAATGGCCTCGTGACATCCCCTCAGGCCACATGGGTTGCGCCTGAGGGGGCTGAGCTCTATTGCGCATCAACCTGTTGAGATAGAGCCTGCGAGGTTTCCTCAGCTTGAGGAGCGCCAGAGCTGGATACAGCCAAGGTCGTATCTACAGTTTTGGACTCTGGAGGTGGCGTTAAGGCTGGCATATTTGGTAAGACATAGCCTTTATCTCCCGGCTCCATGCCCCACCCGTTATGAATCCCGAGTGCTGCTCGGTACTCATCTAGCTTGGTCTGGATCTGTTCCAAATCGTCGGGCATCGTGGTCTCAGCGATCGCCGTGAGCACCGAAGCTTCAAGTTGCTCGCTGACCTGCAGGAAGCGAACAATCTTGACCTCATTGCCAACGTTTACGCAAATCGCCAAATCAAAGCTGCCCGGCTTTTTGCCCTCTGGCACCACATTCAGGTACTTCTTAGGTTCAACACCCGCTACCAACTTGGTAGCCTTGGCGTTGGCGAGCAGTACCTTACGCGTGAGACTGATTTTCTCTGTCTTGTGATCTTTGACAGCCTTGGCTGCTTCTTCACTCTCCTTGGTCGCGGTAATTTTGGTAATCCCGCCCCGATCTCGAATGTATGCAGGCAATTCATCAGCATTGAGGTTTTCATCGAACGCGATCTGCACCACCCGCGCGTAGGTGTAAGCAGTCTGGCGATCGTTCGGTAGGATGAAGCGCACCACTGTCGTGATCCAAGGAGAATTGCCCTGGGTCTTAATCCCATGGGATTCCAACAAGGAGTCTCGCATACGCTGCAGCACATGGTCACGAAGCGGTGAGCTATCTATCTGTAGGGCGTAGCTGTAGATAGCACCCAATAGCTCGTAGAGTGCCTTAGTCCCCTTGACCACAAACGCTTGGGTGTAATGGTCGTTCATCTTGTTCAGGTTTGTCGCCTGCCCCAGAAGAATATCCACCTGTACGTCGTTAGCGCTTTTGTCGCTCGGTCGGGCTTTTGAAGCACCCCCCATGACGCGGTTCATTAAAAGGCCGAACTCCATATCATCCATCCCCGAAGGCGAGGCTGTCTGTCCGGCTTTTGACTGCTGGGAAAGTTCTGTGTTTTCCATAATGACTCCAATTTTGATAAGTTTTTAAAGCCGAGCCGAATTGCCCGACAAGTCCACTTTGGGTCCATAGGCGCAGCACTCACTCCTTTTTTTGAGGGGTTACAAAAAAGTGAGTCAGCAGTTGGATTTCTGGGGTATGCGGCAGAGCAGGAGCTGGGGTGAGCCCATTTCCCGCAGTGCAGAGTCGACCCTTCCAGTAGCAGCGCAGAGTTATCTCGTGCCCTGGTTCGAAGCGCTGCTCATCGCCAACAGCTTTCGCACCGACAACACGATCACGTCTGGCTGCCTAGCGCACGTGTTGGATGACTTCGGTGACGTTTATGGACATAGCTTTGCGTCTTGGTGGCTCACAACTGGATTTCAGCACCTGGGCGCAGCAATGACGGATGTGCAGATTAGCTACCCAGCCAAGCGAGGGGGTAGAGGTGCTCATGTTGCGAGTTTTGTGATTTCACTGGAGCTGTCCCCAGCGGCGACGCAGCAGCAGTTGACGTTCTTAGTCGAGCAACTTTCCCAATTTGAGACAGGCATTTTGTCCAGTAGTCCCTTGTTGTGGTCAAGTTTTCACAGCGCCCTTACGATTCAACGCCTGTGCCTTTACCTCAAAGTGCTTCGCGCCGTTATCGATTTACCCCAAGATACACAGCACAAGATCTTGACTGTCGGGCAAGCACTCAATTTGGTACCCAAGCAAAAATTACGAACCTACGACTTGGTTGGGGAGCGCAGTGAGAAGAGGGACGCCATCGTGCATTTGACATACGACTATTTTCAAAAAGGAAGAGCGCTGGTTATCAATGCGGCCAGAGGCATCTTCCCTTGTGTGGCGATGCCACGGGAGTTTGTGAAAACCCGGCGTAAGCGCGCGAAGCTCACTGCCGCGCAGTATGCGAAGTGGGGTACCTAGCAAATATTCGACTTCAAGCAAGCTCCACAGCCGCTTTTAGCTGCGTTGGGCTGCTGTAAAGGTAGGTTGCAGTGGTGCTGATGCTGCGATGTCCAGCAAGGGTGCGAAGTAGGTGTATCGCTGTGCCCTTGTTCGCCAAGTTCGTTAAGAATGTTCTGCGACCACTGTGACTGGTTGCGCCGTCTAAACCTGCGCTGCGATACAGCTTGGCAATTGTTTGGGTCAGCGAATTAGCTGTGAAGCCAGAGCGCACGCCTTTCTGACTGTAAAACAGCGGGCAGTCCAGTGGTGCGGAGCGACGGTACAGGTCTGCGTACTGCTGCAGCTGATGACGCAGCCGTGTGCTGATGAAAACGGTTCGTGCATGCTTGCCCTTGGTCATCTCCGGCAACAAGCGGACCTCTTCCTTAATTTGACCGTCTGCAGTCATCACATCCATCCAGCGCAGGCTGGCTACTTCACCTACCCGCAGACCTGCCAAGTGCGTGAGCAACACGATGCAGCGATTGCGGTGTGCGTGTCTGCCTGCATTGACGTGCGCCAGGACCTGCTCCATCTCAGCAGTATTGAGTGCCCTTGCTTGTGCCATCTTCAACTCCTCGTAAATCACACTTTTTGTGTGCTTTCAGTATGTTTTCTGATGTTTTGAAGAGCAACCGAAACAGGCTAGAGACCAACCTAAAAGGCCGGTTTCAGTATTACTTTTGAGCCGGTAATACTGGCCTAATGCTGATCCAATGATTTCAACGAGTTACCTTGGTAATCACGGAAAAAGCTAATTTTGTTATGTTTTCAGTGGATTGATGTGCGGACCTGTGGATAACCTGAGCAGTTAGCGTATCGCGCACGATAGGCACTCAAAAAACAGGACTTTGGTGCTCAGCTACTCAGCTATACGGTTCAAACAAAAAAGCGCTTGTAGGGCTGATTTGAGTGCTTCGTGATGCCCAATTTGTCGGTCTTGTGCTTTGAGCTAATCGTCATGGATGACTCAAGCTTTTCGTGGCATTTGACCCACGAAATTACGTATGGGAGCACTTACTCAAAAAAGTCACACGCTTATAGTAATTGATGAAAAAGCAGTGATCAGTAGGGTAGAACTCGTCCTGAGAGAAGGGGAGAGAAGGGCCCGAAGGGCGATCCGTCTTTGTTTTTTCTGGGCGTCGTTCGTTCCGAAAAAAGCCTGTTTTTATCTGTACGTCCGAATTCATCAGAAAAAATGCGAACAGAGGAGGGATGCGCCTTCGGCTCTCTTGCGGAGATGGCTGGTTACCTCGATATCCCACTCGTTGGGGTTGGTTATTACTATAAGCGTGTGACTTTTTAGAAACGCCACGTCAATGAGGGTAGTGCCATAAATACCTATGCACCAACGTTTGGTGTAACTGGAGAGAAGCACATGATTACCCTCACCATCAATCCTCGCGTATTGGCAGCGCTTAAAACTGCTTTCCCAACGCCCAGCAACAGCGCAGAACGCGCGTTTCGAAAGTACGTATCCGTCCTCACCAAATTTTTAAATCAGTCCATCCATCAGGGCAGAGATCCGCTGCAAATCCGATTCGATCTTTACTCTGTACCCACATCTAAACTAGCAAATCTTGGCGGCAGCATCGGTCCGAAGAAACAACGGGTGCACCAGTGGCTCGAAATCAATGGGTTAGCACTCATACAGTTGTCCCAAAAGGGATCAAATCTCACAGGAAAAGTAAGCTCTGTTGCGCTGACGAAGCTGGTAACAGTGACTGATGACTGGGAGCAAATCGATCTAGCGATCAAGGCCGCAGAATCAGACCGTGCAATCGATGAGGCAATTGCTGGGGATAAACAGAAGCGCCTGGAGATTTTTCAGGCCGTATATCCAAACTTCGACCCCAACTGGATAGGGCAGGAGTTAGCTGAGCGCTATGACGAGTTGCCTGTAGATGTCAAAAGTCTCACTGCCTACATCCACTGGTTAAGGACAGACGCTGATAAGAAGACTGTCCGTCAGATTGAGCACACGTGTGGCCAAGCGCAGACCATACTGGCAGTTGCCAAGGTGCTGGGTGGTCGCTACTTACAACCAAAGAAGCCCAGTGTGTTCGGGCGTCTGTACTACGAGGGTACGAGCGTACAGAACGTGAGCAAGGAGCTACGCCGCGCAGTACTCGGAAATTGCTGGGAGTATGACATCCGCTCAAGCGTCGTTGCGTGGAAATTGGGACAAGCAGGCCGCTATCTGCACGTCCATGATCTCGATCAAACGGTTGACCAGGCGTTCCCCATCTCTTTCCTTTACGTGGAAGACAAGTCTGACTTGCTTTTTACGATTCGAAGGTACGTATTTCCAGATGCTACTGAGCACAATCGCGACCTTCACATCAGGATACTCAAGCAGGCTTTTACTGCGATTGCGTTCGGCGCTCGCGCCTCTACCAAGGGCTGGCAGACAGGGGCAGGGCAATGGACCAATCCTGCACTGGTAGAGATCATAAAAAATCCGCAGACGAGAGCCCTGTTTTTTAACGATCCTTCCGTTACCCGCTTTATCCGAGAGCAGCAGGTACTAGATGCGTATCTGTTCACAGAGGTGAAGGCCATGAGGCCAGATCTCCTGAGAAAAAGCTTTTTACAGACGAAAGGTGGACGCGTTAGCCGATCGAAAGTTATTGCGTATCTCTATCAGCACGATGAGAGCCGGGTCATGAGCGTCTTACGCGAAGAAGCAGGAAAACTCGGGAGATCGCCAATCGCTTGCGTGCACGATGCAGTCTTTTTCAGGCAACGTCTTGGTGTGGATCGAAAGGACCGCATTGAGTATGCGATGCAGCAAGCGACAGGAAACCCTTATTGGAAACTCAATCCGACCCAACTGGAGCGTTGGGAGCGTGCGAGCTTGGATGAGGCTTTAGAACTTGCTGCGCACCGTGCGCGCATGGCGGAGGAAGAAAAGCGGGCGATCGGATACAGGTCCAAGTTTCTCTGAAATGTGGTGTTTTGGGGCGAAATCGCACACTTAAGCTGGCTCAATTCATTTTTTACGTGTCCGAGTTATTCGGATGACAGGCTATGCCCAAATAGTCTCATCAGTTATGGATATGAGCCCTGTAGCGTCTGGAGCGCTTTATTACGCTTTTGTCGCTCACGTTCAGCTTTTAGCGCGTCTGAGGCGCGTTTCTTGTTGGCGCTTAGCGCCTTGATCCTTGCCTGGTCAGGGGTTGGTGGTTTGATTATTTCAGTTATTCGCATCAAGTATTTAGCTCGGCGCAGCGGAACAGTTGTACCACCTAATCTAAGCTTTTTATTTGGCCGTACCAACGTTTCGAACCCTGTACCACCCGCCAGTGACTTCTTTCAATTTTTCAATCCTTCAAACGCCTGTTTGCAAGTGATTGATCTGATTGGTCTTTTTCCTCCAAAGCATCCCTTGATTTTGAAGAAAGTACCCCTTTGATGGGGTATTCGAACTGTTGAGACGGCTTTCTGCTCAAAACCTCTTGACTTAGCCAGTTCAAAACCTGAATTTGAACCGTACCAATTCCATGCGGTTTTTTATTGATCCTGCCTACCAGAAGATTCTTCAATTTCTTCGGTGTGAGAAGCACTACAAGCGTCGAAGTTGGTTAGATGAGTTTTTGTCTTTATAACCTCGGCAGAACAGGGTTGAGTTGTAACTTGCCACTTTTTCTGATCGCGAGCACAAAGTCTTCCCAATCCTGTGGCGGCTGTAAACCTGAAACCCTCCAATCCATGGATTGAAGAAGACGCTGCAGATGAGTCAAACGCGGCTCGATGGGTCCCGCAAAGAAGATTCTTCCCTCCGAGTTAGCAATGACTATGGTTGGAAAAGTCAGGATCTCAAGGTCCGCCAATGAATCGGCGTGGTCTTCAATGTCCACCCAATTCAAATGAAAGCCTTCAGTGGATAAGCCATCAAATTCCGGCTTGATTTTGTGGCAAATTGCGCACCAAGCTGCGCACAAGCAATAAACGTCCAGCATGGATGGTGGCCTTTCCAAATGAGCAGCGGTTGACCAGAGCCCAGAAAGCATTCCCGATGGATGTGGATGACTTTCATTGGCGCATGTAAAGGGTTGTCCAATGTGCGCCACTTGGCCAATACGCGCCAGACTCAGTTGGCGCTCAAACGACCCAACCAGTTGCTAATCAATCCCGTCGTATTGACTTTGCCAAAGCGTGTACCAGTCTTCCCAGTGCCTTGAGCGCTGGCCCGAGTTGCCCCGCCAAGGGGTGTCCGAAATTGAGTCGAATGAAGTGGCTGAATCGCTGGTCCGCAGAGAACAATTGTCCTGGAGCGATGCTGATGTTTTGAGATAAGGCCAGGCGCTGAAGCTCTAGGGCATTCAAACCAGGCGGTAACTCCACCCACAAAAAGTAGCCGCCCTCGGGCTGTGTAACCCGAACGCCTGCCGGAAAATGCTTGGCAATGACTTGAAGCGCCACGTCACGCTGCGCGCTGAGCGTCTCGCGCAACAAGCGCAGGTGCTTGTCGTAACCACCTTCCTGCAGGTAATTCAGGATGCCCAATTGCACGGGTACCGAGACAGATAAGGTGCTTGAAAGTTTGAGCCGCTCCACGGTGCGCGCATAACGGCCTGCTGCCGTCCATCCCAACCGATACCCGGGTGCCAGATTCTTGGAAAACGAGCTGCAGTGCAACACCCAGCCGTCCTTGTCAAAGCTTTTGGCCGGTGGCGGCCTCCGCACGCCAAAGTACAACTCACCATACACATCGTCCTCGATCAACGGGATACCCTTTTGCGAAAGTAAGTGGACCAGTTTGCGCTTGTTCTCCAAGGGCATGAGTGCACCTAAAGGGTTCTGGAAGTTGGGCATGAACCAGCAGGCCTTTACGCGCTCGCGTTTGAGCACGGCTTCTAGCGAGTCAAGTTGAATGCCATCGCGGGGGTGGGTAGCGACCTCCACCGCCCTCAGCTTCAAACGTTCAAGCGCCTGCAGACAGCCATAAAAGGCTGGGGACTCGATGGCCACGGCATCACCTGCTTGGGTGACGGCTTGCAGGCACAAGTTCAGCGCTTCCATTGCACCGCTGGTGATCACAATTTCCTCTGAGCTGGCGGCGACCCCGTTGCCCATGTAGCGCACCGCAATTTGGCGGCGTAACTCCGCGTTCCCCGGTGCTAGGTCTTCCAGCAATTGGGCTGGTGACATTTCTCGAAGAGCGGCGCCCATGCTGCGTCCAAGTCGGGCAACTGGAAACAAATGTGGGTTGGGAAAAGCGGATCCGAGAGGCACCACATCGAGCCCGTGCCCCGCGCCCAAGACTTCCAACACCAAGTCGTTGACGACCACCTCCCGTGGCTCTGGGGCAGGTTTGGCGGCCTGTGGTTCGTTGCGCAAGGCGGGCCGACTCTTCACGAAGTAGCCCGAGCGTGGTCGTGCCTCGACCAGTCCTCGCGCCTCCAGCAGGTAATAGGCCTCAAACACCGTGGACGGACTCAGGTGCCGTGCTGAGATGGTCTGGCGCACGGAGGGCAGCCTCTCACCGGGCTGAATGGTCCCTGAAGCGATCAGGGCCTCAATGTCCTCGGCCAGTAATTCGTATTTTTTCATATGAAGGGTAGGTCAGAGATTTAATCAAACTGATACGGTATTTTAAAGATTAACTGAGTCTGGCGGTATCAGATGTTGTTCGCGACACTGCTCCCAACCGTTCACGAGTCCCTAAAACATGAGTCCAACTGCATCGTTATCTGTATCGCGCCGTCTAGCATGGTGGCTGCTTTTTTTTGGCTTTTACCAAGGCACAGTCTTGGCGGCTGAACCACCTGATTCCATGGGGCAGCGGATGCAGGCATGCGCCACATGCCATGGCAAGGATGGGCGAGCAACAAATATCGGTTATTTCCCGAGGATTGCGGGCAAGCCCGCTGGTTATTTGTACAACCAGCTCATCAATTTTCGAGACGGTAGACGTCAGAACGCGGCCATGGCTTATCTGCTGGACCACATGTCTGACCAGTACCTGATGGAAATCGCGACCCATTTCGCATCGTTGGACCTTCCCTACCCGCCAGCGCAGACCACCCCCGCGCCAGTGCTAGCTTTGCGTACCGTCACTTATTGCACTGAAAACGAGGAGACCCCGAATGGCGTCATGTGGGTTTCCGGTGGTGGACGAACATGACCTCGTATAGGGAGAAAGC
>Ga0222713_10003053_pt1 | contig 17532 bp, 20 predicted proteins | sample C33_649DmetaG_FD_165061 | JGI IMG/M metagenome (GOLD analysis project Ga0222713, IMG submission 165061) | Estuarine water microbial communities from San Francisco Bay, California, United States - C33_649D | ecosystem: Environmental > Aquatic > Marine > Unclassified | place: USA: California...
GATCAGGTAAAGGTAGTCCATTAACCAATAATGAGATAGATGATAACTTTACCAACCTTAATACTGACAAATATCAATCAGGTGATACTCCTACGTTTGCTGGTTTAACTACTACAGCAGATGTTAGATTTTTAGATTCTGACAGTAGTAACTTCGTTGCATTCCAGGCTCCTGCTACAGTGAGCTCAAATGTAACTTGGACACTACCAGGTGCTGATGCTGGCACAAGTGGTTACGCTCTCGTTAGTGACGGCTCAGGCACACTAAGTTGGGCGGCAGCTGGTGCAACTATTAGCCAAGACGAAGCAACAAATACAAACTTTAACTTGTACTTTGCTTCAACTACTAGTGGTGCGCTAACAGCAGTCAATTACGACTCAGGTCTAAGCTACAATCCAAGCACAGGCACATTAACATCAAGTGTTGTTGACGCCACAACGCTTAAAATTGGTAGCACATCAGTTACAGCAACAGCAACAGAACTTAACATTCTTGATGGCGTAACTTCAACAGCAGCAGAACTTAACATTCTTGATGGTGTAACTGCAACAGCAGCAGAGCTTAACTACAACGACATCACCACACTTGGGCAAGTTGAAGCATCCAAGACCGTAACCGCTAACGCAAGTGGAAATGTTAAATGGGGGGATAGCCAACTTATTAACATCGGCGATAGTAATGACCTACAGATATATCATGATGGATCTAACAGTTACATTGACGATAATGGTACAGGTAATTTAAATATCAGGGCAATTAATCTTGTTCTTGGGAAATCTGGCACTGCTGAAACGATGATAGAGGCAGTAGCAGATGGCGCAGTAACTCTTTACTACGACAACGCAGCAACACTCACCACAACCTCTACAGGCGTTGACGTAACTGGTGATATAAGTGCTGAGAACCTATCTATTAATAATGTTGCTAATGTTTTCAGCCTTGCATCCACAGGGGATATTACTTCTGGTCAAACCATAAGTGCCCCATCCATTGATGCAACCTCGAGTTTGGGTGGTTATAACTTATATGTTGGCGATAGCCTTTATCCAACTCCTGCTGGACATTATACTGGTATTTGGTTTGATGCTGGACTTAGCGAGGGATACTTTGCTGGTTCGTGGATGTTTTCTGATAGCACTAATATTTCCGCTACTGGTAACGAATATCTTAAAATAAACTGGTTTGGTTCTACTGATATTGAAGCTAGTGTTGGAGCATTTAATATTGGTGGCATCAGTGGTGGTTCTACTACTTTAAACGTTACTGGTACTGTGACTGCAACTGGAGACGTTATAGCTTACTACTCTGATGATCGCCTCAAAAATAATCTTGGCAAGATCGAGAACGCATTAGAAAAAGTTGAGTCGCTCGAAGGATTCTACTACGAAGCAAACGAAAAAGCTCAAGAACTTGGCTACGAAGTTAAACGTGAAGTTGGTATATCTGCTCAGTCTGTTGAGAAAGTTATGCCAGAAGTTGTAGCACCTGCACCAATTGATGAGCAATATTTAACAGTTAAATACGAGCGTTTAGTTCCATTGCTCATTGAGTCAATCAAGGAACTTAGTGTAGAAGTTAAAGAACTACGAGCCGAAGTTAAAGAATTAAAAGGCTGAGTAAATGGCATTACCTAGTACTGGACAACTTTCATTATTAGACATTGCAACAGAATTTGGTGGTACTGCTCCTCATGCTTTAAGTGAATACTATGCTGGTGGTGGAAATGTTCAATCAGGTGCTAGTGGAACGGTTGGTTCAGTTCCTTCTTCTGGACAAATTGGCATAAACATATTTCACGGGACACAATCTGTAATATCAGCAACAGTTATGGTAGTGGCTGGTGCAGGATCTGGTGGTCCCAGTGAGAATACTGGAGGTGGAGGTGGTGGTGGTATTGCTTATGGTACCTACACTCTAACACCTGGAGGCACTTCATATACTGTTACAGTAGGTGGCGGTGGTGCTTGGGGCAACGGTGGTGACTCTGTATTTGGCGCTTGGACTGGATACGGTGGTGGTCAAGGTGGAAATGCCAACAACAATGGTAACTCTGGTGGATCAGGTGGTGGTCGAGGATATGGTGGCGGTTCAGCTTCTGCTGCTACGAAAGGTTCTGGTGCTGGAGCAACGTTATATGGTGAAGCTGGTGGATATGGAAATACTGGCGGTAACTCAAATGGTGGTGGTGGCGCTACGCAAGCTGGTCCAACAAATGGTCCAGGAGGAGCTGGTTTAACTACTTCAATTAGTGGTAGCTCTCAGGTTTATGGATCTGGTGGCGGTGGCGGTCAAAATAATCTTGGTGGTGGATATAGTGGCGGCACAAATGCTGCTGGTGGTGGATGTCCTGGAGGTAATGCTCCTGCCAACTATGGTGGTGGCGGTGGTGGAGCATCTTGGAATAGTGGTTGTACTAACTCAGGGCATAATGGTGGTAAGGGTGGTTCGGGTGTAGTAATTATTTCTTATCCTGGACCTCAAGCTGCATCAGGAGGAACAGTAACATCTTCTGGTGGAAATACCATACATACTTTTACAGGATCGGGAACTTTTACTACATATTAATATGGCACATTTTGCAAAAATACAAGAAGATGGAATTGTAGAAACTGTTATTGTTATAAACAACAGTGATATTTTAGACATCGAAGGAAACGAATCAGAAGAAGTCGGCATAGCTTTTTGTAGAAGCTTATATGGAGAAGGAACTAATTGGGTTCAAACTTCATATAATGAAAATTTTAGAAAAAACTATGCTTCAATAGGTGGTATTTATGACTCGGGAAGAGATGCATTTATTCCTCCAAAGCCATTTCCATCTTGGACTTTAAATGAAGATACTTGTTTGTGGGATCCTCCAATTCCCAAACCAGACGATGACATGTCAGATCGAGAAAACTTTAAAGTTTACGCTTGGAGTGAAGAAGAGTCGAACTGGATACTGTTACCACATGATGCAACTTGGGAAGTGTAAATAAATATAAAAGTAGATAAAGAAGAATAAAAAATGGCATTACCTAGTACTGGACAACTTTCATTATCACAAATTGCAGCAGAATTTGGTGGTACTACTCCACATGCTTTAAGTGAGTATTATGCAGGTGGAGCATATGTTCAACCAAGTGCGAGTGGAACGGTTGGAACAGTTCCATCTTCAGGGCAAATTGGTATAAACATATTTCATGGAACAGTAAAATATAATGCCCAGTGGACTGGAAATTCCATTTATTACTTAGATTGGGGAATTTATACTAGTGGAAGTAACTTCTATTTTAGAGCAAACGGTGGAAATGGTACAACATTGTCTGCTAATACAAATGGATCGTTCACAACAGGTTCTTCAATAGGTGCTAACACTTCAGACTTAAACGGAATTGGCTACACAGGATCTGTTTTTACAGCTTATATTAACGGTGGACTTCAACCAGTTCAAAATATGACCTTTTCCATAGCAAATAAATTTACAGGCAGTTCAGGCAATAGTCCGTTTAGTCATGGATTTCAAACTAGTGGTGGAAATATGCAGTGTAGAAACGGTGGTAGGACTGGTGGATTTATAACTTTAAATTAAGGGTGAGGATATGCAAAAATTACATTTAAATTATGATGGATTTCAAGATAATGGAGTTATTTTTAATGACCTTTATCCTAATGGGGTTATGTTTTTTGGCTCACAATTTAAGCCAACATTGTCATTTGAATATCATAGTTTTGGATACACAGAAGTTTTTGAGTTACAAGAAAATTATGTAGTTGATCCTGGAACAACATTCAGAAGACCAATGACGGATGCTGAGGCAACGGAAATTGTTGAAATTGCTAAAAATTGGGTTCAAGCGCTAGGACAAGAGGGAAATCCAACTGATGAGCAGAAAGCTGAGTTTATCCGTTACGACAGAAATAAAAAATTATCAGAATCTGATTGGACTCAGCTTTCTGATTCTCAGTTAAGCGAAATCGATAAAGCTTCGTGGATAACATATAGACAAGCACTTAGAGATATTACTGTGCAAGAAGATTTTCCAAACGCAGTTGTTTGGCCAGATAAACCTTAATCTGGGTAGTTTAAATAAATATGAAAGTAGATAAAGAAATAGCATCAGCAAGATATAGTATATGTAAGTCATGCGAAAATTTTGATGACTTATTAAAAAGATGTAAGAGTTGTGGATGTTTTATGAAATTTAAAGTGCACCTAAACTCGTCAGAATGTCCAATTAACAAATGGAAAAAAGAAGAATAAAAAATGGCTACAGTTACCCTAAGATCAGTTAAAGGCAGTCCTCTAACTCTAGCAGAGGTCGATGCAAACTTTACAAATATAAACAACGATAAAGTTGAAACTTCAACTTATACGCCTCTAGATGTTCTAACTAAAATTAAGACAGTTGATGGAGCTGGTTCTGGTTTAGATGCTGACTTATTAGATGGTTTAAACACTGCTAGTGCAAATACTCCTTCTACTGTTGTAACAAGAGATTCTTCAGGAAACTTCTCAGCAGGAACTATTACTGCCAATCTAACAGGTAATGTTACAGGAAATGTAACAGGTAGTGTTTCTGGTTCTGCTGGGTCAGTTACAGGTAATGCTGCAACAGCAACTGTTCTGCAAAATATAAGAAATATAGCAATTTTCCTTACGGGAGATACAACAGGTAACGCAAGTGTAGCATTTAATGGATCAGCTGATGCAAATATTTCCATTACTACTTCTAATACTGCTTTATCAATTGTAAACGATGATATTGCAAATTCAACTATTAGAGCTGCAAAATTAAATCTTTCATCTGATACATTAACAGTTGATACTTTAAATGCTAATACAATTACTGGATTAGCCTCAGTACCTGCATCAATAAATTTAACAGCAAATAATACAACTAATGAAACAGTATATTTAACATTTGCTGACGGAACTGCAGGCACTCAAGAATTAGAAACAGATACAAACCTATCTTATAATCCAAGTACAAATGTACTGCAAACTACCGCTCAAATAGCCAATACAGTAAATTTAATAGCAAATAATACAACTAATGAAACGGTATATTTAACATTTGCTGATGGAACTACAGGTACTCAAGAATTAGAAACAGATAATGGTCTTTATTTTAATCCAAGCACAAATACTTTAACAACATCAATATTCGCTGGAACTGCTACTTCTGCGAGATATGCTGACTTAGCAGAAAAATACACAACAGATAAAAACTACGATCCAGGCACTGTTGTAACAGTTTCTATGGATACTGGTGGAGCAGAAGTAACACAATCTTGGTTACATTCTCAAAAAGTTATTGGAGTTATTTCTACAAAACCAGCATATTTAATGAATTCTGAAAGCGAAGGGCAAGCAGTAGCGTTAAAGGGACGTGTTCCTGTAAAGGTTTTTGGACCTATTAAAAAAGGAGAACTATTAGTTTCTACTCCAGATGGAACAGCTATTGGTGGCGATCATCAAAATAGTTTTGCAATTTCCCTTGAAACAAACGAATCAGCAAAAGTTAAATTGGTAGAATGTGTAATTCTTTAAGATGATTTCTATAGATGATGTTGTTCGATTAATTCATATTCCTCTATTATACGAACAAAATTTGATTTCAACAATAAACGATATGGGGGAGCAGATCCCCCTTCGTTTTTATGAGCAGCTATATCGTAACGAAAATTTTACTATAAAAATAGAAGGGATGGAAAGATATAATTCCTCGATATACAATCGATGTAATGAATATAAATTAAAGTATAATCATAGAGGTCCAGTAACTTGTCATGCATTTTTATCTAAAAAAAATTCCCCAAGTTTTAATTTACATAAAGATCCAGACGATGTAATTATATATTGTTGTAGTGGAACAAAAACATTAATAATTGGTAATATTACTAAACTATTAGAGGAAGGAGAAGAAATTTTTATTCCAGCTAATACTTCGCATAAGGCATTAAATAACCATCCTTCGCTGACGTTGAGTTTTGGTTTAGAAAACTTTTTAATTGATAAGGCTAAAGATTATGAATTGGATGTTATATCTAAAAACAACTGAAACTTGTAATTTAAATTGTAAACATTGTTTTACGAATGGCATTGATGGACCAAAAATTTATTGGAATCCTACAGCTGTATCTAATTGGTTAAACAGGTTTTCAAAATATATTAATAGTCATGACACAGTTCATTGTGAGTTCCATGGAGGAGAACCACTTTTAGTTAATGTGGGTGAGTTGCGAAATGTTTACGATTCTGTAACTTTACCGAATTCTACTTGGGGTATGACTAGCAATCTGGTGTTGCGTTTGTATGATGAGCATTATACTTTTATTAGAGAATGTTTGAATAACAGAGTTGGAACCAGTTGGGATCCAAAAATTAGGTTTGCAAATGATAAACAGTTCGAGCTTTGGTATAAAAACGTAAGATCTCTCTTAGAAAATGATGTAACAATTCGTTTGTTTGTGAGTGTAACGAAAGATACTATTTCAATAGAGCCAATTTATCTGTTAAGTTGGCTTAAACAATTGGGAGTTCAAGAAGTATCTTTTGAGAGGTTAACAGGCAACGGCTCAGCTAACAAATTCCCAGAAATATTTCCAACTAATTTGGAGCAAGATGCTTGGTTCTTAAAAATGCACGAGCAAAGCAAGTTATATGGAGCCAGAGATTGGTTTTATAATGACTTTTTAGAGACAATATATTCTAAATTTGAAACTGGATTTACAGGAGGAGGGACTTTTTGTAGAGATTGTGAAGAAAAAATCTTCACTTTAAATGCTGATGGTTCTGTTGCTGGATGTCCAAATTCTGCTCCAGAAGAACATTTTGGAAATATTGAGGAGCCAATGGAAAATCTTATAAATAATCCTATGAGGCTCAATAATATTGCATGCGAAAGGAACAGAAATCCAGGATGTTATTCCTGTGAAGTGTTCCAATACTGTGGAGGAGATTGCCACCAGTTAGCTTGGCAGGATGATATATGCGGAGCACCAAAAAGCTTAATGAAATCTTTGTTAAGCAATAAAAAGAAAATTTGGACAATAAGGAAAGAATATGGCTTCGTTAACTAGCCCAATTACCACTCAAAATATTGTTGATCGGTTTGCTGATTATGTTAGGGATACAGCAAACGCAAATATATCCTGGGGAACAAATTCTGTTCCATTTAGTGAAATGAGCACCTCTTATTTTGGTGGAACAACTACTGGTAAAACTATTGGAATTACTGGTAGTACTATTGGCGCAACAGGAGATATTATTACAGCATCGCAAGTCTATAATGTTTTACTAGCTGAAACCAAAGTTTATACTTCTATAAGAAACTTACGTGCAATTTTATTTGTTGATGGTGGAGGCGGAAATACTGGATCAAGACCTACTCCTGGAACTATATACGATAGTACAGCAGTTGCATATTTAAATACTGGTTATCAAGATACCAGTATTGCTCCATCAACGGATGGAGCGCAGGCTGCAACTACAGTCAGCGAACTTGGATTGGAAACATTATTTGGAAATATGCGTAATGCATACAATACAGTTAGAGGTAATACGGTTACTGTACAAATTAATGTTTGTCATGCTTCTTGTCATTCATCATGTCATGGTTCTAGAGGAAGAAGATAATGAATATTGTAAATACCACTGCTCCGCTTTCAATAGATAATTTGAAAAAGTTTTTTGTTGATAAAGATATTTTATATATCATTGATTATAAAAATAGTAGTATTAAAGGATCTAAACTATTAACATATTTGAGCAACTTAGACATCCCATGTGATATTGATTTTAAAGATTGTAGCGAAGAAGAATGTTATAACATGATTAAAGAATATATGCATTTTTCAATGCTTGTTAATATTAGATCATTAGAATTAGTAGTAATTTCGCTTTTAATGCAATTTAAGGGTTTGATTAAAAAGCAAGATGAAAGATTTATAAAAGAAAACAATGATATTATTAAACATTGGATTACTAGAGTTGATAGCTTAACTCTTTATAATATGTTAATTGTAGACAGTCAAGAATTTAAAGATTTTGTAGAAAATTTTCCAACCGATGATACTGATTCTTTGGTAGGAGTTAATTTTCTAAGTTTAATTAAAAATCCTGAAATGTACGATTTATATCAAACACTCGATGAGAGTGCTGTTGTAAATTATAAAAAATATTTTAATGAATATATGTTTAAAGGAAAAAACCTATATTCGTATTGGGCAAATGAAAATAATCCAATGTTTCTTTTAACTTACAATATTGCATCTGGAGATTTATCTGCTAATGAGTATAATGAAGTAAAATTACAAACGATAAAGGAATTTCAAAATGTTGCATCTGTTTAATAAAGTTTATCTCGAGTTTGACGAGAAAATTGATATTAACTACGATAGAGTAGTTATATCTGATCAATACGGTAAACCGATGTTATCAGAATTGGATAAAATTTCTTACGGCGAGTTAATTTTATATGGAGCTTCTTATGAAAATGTTATATTAGCGAATATGGATTTAGTAAGATTAGTAGAAAAAATAAAAACGCATAGTGATAGTACTGGTAAAAAAGTGTTTATTTATTGTGACACGAAGGCATATAAAACATTTTTAACACAATGGTTGAAAACTATATTACCAAATTTAAATATCTCATCATTTAAAAAAATATTAGATCTTTTAGTCTATAATCAACGAGCAGTTTCAAACACACAACTATCTTCCAATTATAGCGTAAAATTGCAAAATATTTGGAATAAAAATGGTCTTGGGGATGCTGCAGAGTATTGGGAAAAGGAAACTAATTTAAATTCTGGTCGGTTAGAGAATTTAAAGGCATTAAATTTAAATTTGTCATATGAATTTTTAATTTCTGATTATTTATCTGGATCACTAAATTATAAACAAAAATTAAAAACAACCCTGCATATGTTTTTGCGTCGTTGGTTTAAAGAGCTTTTTACAGATAACAGGCAGATGGTTTTATTAAACTTAACAAACCATAAATTTTTGTCTTCTATGGAAATTGATCCAGATTTAATTGATGTTACTAGACTAGATCCGTTGGCAGGAATTGATTGTTTACAGTATTACGCAGATGATTCAATCTGGGAAATGTCATCAGAAATTGATAAGGGAATATTTGGGATATGTAAAATTGAAGGAATTTCCGATGAAACTGCTCATGGGTTAACGGAAACCTTGTTTAGTGTTTACAGTAAAGTTGAGGGAATGCAAATAAATGATTCTCCATTTGAAACATTAGAAAACTGGTTAAAAATTGCAGCTAAAGAAAGTATGTCTGATGCCGAATTAGATAGCATTATAGATTATGTAGTCGCTAAACCATTTGATACTTCTCTAGTTCCAAGATTTGATTTTCAAAATGTAAATTTCCCGCTATTACAATATTTTTTCAGCAAAAAGTTTAATAAAGAGGATTTATCAACATATAGACTTTTATAATTATGCGTGAGTTTATAATTGATAAGAAAAGAGATCCAGAACAAGAATATACATTACATTTATTTGAATACTGTAATTTAAGTTGTTCTTTTTGTTGGCAAGATCATGAAAATAAAACTGGTTTGGATTCTATTATTAATAAACTCGAACCTATTGAAAAGTTTTTACAAACAGAATCTCGTTCATCTGTAGTATTTAATGCTATGGGCGGCGAGATTTTCGCATCTAAGATATTTGATAATTTTCTTTTACAACAGTATAAAGAACTAGCTTTAGGAATTAAAAATCTTAGCGTAAAATACAGCAAAAAAGTAAAAATTAATTGGGTTAGTAACCTAGTAACAGATAAGGTAGAATATATTGAAGACTTACTTTCGTATTCAGAAACTATTGGACTAGATTCTAATTTAGTTACTTCTTATGACCCACGGGGAAGATTTAACATTAATGACTTTATATTGTTTAAATCTAACATGGAGCATTTTGGTAAAACAGTAAAGTGTATTAGTATGTTATTAAGTGCTCCAAACATAGAGTACATTTTACAGGATAAAGATCCTTATTTTAAAGAGTTATATAATAAAGGATATTATATCTATTTTGATTATTATATGCCCGATGAGTCTGCAAAATTACAAGCTCCAACAGATCAACAATTATTAAATGTGTTTACACACCTAATTGATAAATATCCAAAATGTCATCCAGTTGCCGATTGGATTGAGAATGATAAGAATTATGTGTCTTGTAGAACTAGCAAATTAGTTTTAGCTGATGGAACAATGTGTAATTGTGGGAATTTGGTCCAAGATGAAAAAGTTTTAAAATTTTATTCTTCTAAAATAGAAGCAATGGATAATTCTAAAATAGAAAATAAATTTCTAGACAAATATAATTGTGTTTCTTGTGAATATTTAGATCGCTGTGGACTTGGTTGTTTCATGCAGCATGACTATAAATTTAGGGAAGAACTTGATGAGTGTGTCTACAAAATTACGCACAGATATATTGACGATGTACGAGTACAGCGAAGAAGCTTTACATCCCCATCCTAAAAATTATCCACAAGACATAGAAATTCAAGAAGATTATCTTCGAGTTACATATCCAGTTGTTCCTAGGATATGTTCTCGTCGTGCGTATTTTTTTATCTGGTTTGGAGATAAACAAACTGATCCAGAGTTATATGATGATTGTCAACGCAGCAAATACGATGTTCAGTGGGTACACTGTAAAGATAAAGAAAAAATTGAAAAGGGTGTTGCAATGATCCACATTTATAGCGACGAAATTATTATAGGCAGTATAAAAACTGCAGGTTATATGAATAGGAAATCTAAAGCTCAAAATAGAAATTTAATTCGTAGAATGTGGAGCGATCTTATTCAGTTGTTTGGTGATAACCGAATAATATGTCCTTCTGGTACATACTTAGAATGTCTTCATCTAACTATGAATCAACGTAGAATTACTCATGAACCATATCATAGAGAAATCATGAAACAATTTGGTTTTTCTAGACATGGGGATTATTGGGTAAGATAACTGGTTATGTTTCAAAAATTTGATCTTTGGAAAACGTCAATTTATGTAATAGATAAATTTGTTGACGATCAATCTATTATCACCAATTTAAAGGAAGAATCTTTTATTGATACCACTATTGCTGGGCAAAATCAATGCGATTTAACTATTGCTCAGAAGTTTTTGTTTAATTGTGTAAACCAAACAATTATAACATATTGCGCTGAAAACAATATTGATTATACTTCTTTGTCTTTAAATGACATTCAAAAAGGTTGCTTATACAAATATGATGAAAGTATGGTGTACAACCATCTATATGAACCACACCATGATATAGCAGAACAAGGATATATTACAGCAATTTATTATGTAGCTTCTGCATATTCTGATAATAATTGGGTTGGTGGGGAATTAGCTATATACAAACATATGACATTTGCAGACTATCCTAGCAACACAATAAATATTTTACCAAAAGAGAATCGTTTAATTGTATTTCCTGGATTTTTGCATCACAGAGTAAAACCATACTTTGGTGACACACCACGAACATCATTATTGTTTGGATGGAGAGTTAATGAATCAAGCGATAAGAAACCACTATGGATCTAATTATTAAACCAACAGAAAAATGTAATTTTAAATGTACATTTTGTTCCTCAACTCATATTACTGATAATAAAGCCGCAGAATTAGATCACACTAAGATATTCGAGTTTTTGACTCGGTATCCAGAAACTAATACAATTATTGTAAATGGCGGCGATCCCTTAATGATGCATCCAGATTATTATTGGAAAATAATTAATTGGCTGGACGAACGCAACTACTCAACTACAATTAGTTTTACCACAAATCTATATCCATTTTATAAAAAACCCCAAAAGTGGGTTTCTTTATTTAATAATAAACGTATGGGAATTACTACATCTTTTCAATACGGTGGTGGTAGATTGAAGGGAGATTTAACTGAATTTTCAGAAGAAGATTTTTGGAATGTTTCTGATACAATGCTAAAGTATTGTGGATATAGACCAGATTTTATTTCTGTTATAACTGAAGAAAACGAGCATGTAGCTATTAAAAATGTAGAGTTAGCTAAAGCTATGGATGTTGAATGTAAACTAAACTATGCTATGTCTTCTGGACCACCAGTTACATTTAAGGGCATTACTATTGGACATCAAGGTAAACCGTATCTTTTAGCTAAAATTTATGAAATATATGTTGATATATGGAAACTCGGGTTATCGCCATGGGAATTTAATACTAAACAAATGATGAAGCGTTTGAGAGGAAATACTACTTGCTGTCCTCAAAATAGAGAATGTGACGCCAACATTCGTGCGTTGCAACCTTCTGGAGATTATTATTCTTGTGGTGCATTTGGCGATGATATGAAATATCCAATTAATTTTGAAACTGAAATGGCTGGAGCTTCAATTAGACCGCTGAAGTATCAGTTTGATCTCCAAACTATGACTGATAACTGCTACGGTTGTCCAATGTTTGAAATTTGCAACGGATGCAAAAAAACTATAAAAGATCACAAAGATCATGGAATTACTGAATCCCATTGCATTAAAATGAAAAAACTTGCTCAGGATATTATACATGCAAACAACATTAATTGATTTTACGTTAGAAATTACTAATGGGTGTCAGTTTAATTGCACTGGTTGTAATGTTGATAAAGAAGGAAATTCTTATCCCAGCGAAGAAGAATTTGATCGCTTAGAGCTTCTAGTTGATGAATTAAATAATAATGGCTTTCCTGCTATGAATTTAGCTATTGGACCAACTGATATTATGACCAGTTTTAATAAAGATAAAATTCTTTTAAGCGAGAGGATAAAGTTTTTTTCTCAAAAATTTATGAAAACTGCTATTAATTGTGCATTCTTAGATCCATTTGAAGAAAATTATATAAAACTTGGTAAACAACTAAATTGGTTATTGGCTGGAAAAATGGTTAAATTTGTAATTCCATTTGAAGCGTTCCACATAGATAATGCTACATATATCAATAAAATTAGACGCAGAAGAGATCTAGTATTATCTTATATGCCAGATGTATTGCACACTAAGACATATTTAATAATAAACTATGAGGCTTCTATAATTTATGATAGAGAATTCAATAAAAATATAACAGAAGAATTAATTTTAAAAATGTATGATGAAAAACTTTTTGGAGATCTCCATTTAGATTTGATACTGGGTTCTTCTAGAACTAATCTTAGGGAACAATTAAATTCTGAAAAATTTATTCAATCAGCAAAAAAATTAAAAACAGTAAAAGCATCAGCTAGGGAAAAATATGGTATAAAAGTTGATATTGCAGAAATAAAAAACTCTGAAGGTAGGGATTGGGACATTTTTTACAAAGGTGGAAAACTATATTTAATGCCATTTATTTTAGAAGGGTTAGCTAACTTTGATGAGGTATTTGAGGTTAAAACTGATTGGACTGTAGAAGGACTTTATAATTCTTATAATCAAAGTTTAATTGATCAATACGATTTTGCATATAATGCTAGAGAATGTAAAAATTGTCAATTGATTGCACAATGTTCTGAGCGTGGAGTTCATTCTCTTATGCAAATATTAAATACAGAAGATTGTATTAGTCCAGCTAAAGATATAGAACACAATATTTCCTGGACATTATGATCTTATCAATTAATCCAATATATTACTGCAACTTCCGCTGTGATTTTTGTTATTTAACAGAAGATCAGTTATCTGATAGAAAACTACTTCCAATCAACAAACTAGCGGAAATGCTATCAGAAATAACGGCACAAAAACAAATATCTATGGTTGATATATATGGGGGAGAAGTTGGATTATTGGATAAAAAATATTGGAATAATTTGATTGAAATTTTACATATGTTTGGTGTTGAAAAAATTAATCTAATTACTAATTTATCAGCTGTTAATGAAATAACTTCTGATCCTAGAGTATATACTTCTGTTAGTTATGACTTTGAGGTGAGGCAAGACCATGTTAGAGTATTTAAAAATATGGCTTTACTTAATAAACCATTTTCTATTTTGATGTTGGCTAGCACAACACTACTTTCTAAAGAAGTAAACGAAATGGTTTCAATTTTTAACACTTTACACAATTTAGAATCTGTTGAGATAAAACCATATAGCCCAAACCAAGCTAACCAACATAAAATATCATATAATAGCTATGAAGACTTTGTTAAAAAATGGATTAATAATACAGCCAGAAAATTTGAGTTAAGTAATGAATTTCAATTGCAAGAAGTATTAAGTGGAAAAAGAAATAGCTTTTCAGACGATCATATTTACATTACACCAAATGGAAAATATGGAGTCCTAGAATTCGATTTAAATGATAATGAGTTTTTTTTGGAATACGATACTTTATCAGAGTATTTTAATTGGTGCGAACTAGAACGGGATAGAGTTTCTAAGAATAAATATTGTTCTAAATGTGAGTATTATGGAAATTGTTTATCAGAACATTTACGAACAGTTAATTCTCTAGATAATAGTTGCAATGGTTTTAAACATTTAATTGATTGGTATAAATATGGAAGAATGGAAAGTACGTCAGGAAATATATCATAGGACTAATCCTATCCATATTGATGACTTAAAACAATTTAAAATTGAGATAACCAAAAATATAACTTATCATGCTGTTGATTATTTTCGGACAAAAAATAAGGGATGGGTATATCCTTCTAAGTCTTATATGGTAGGTATTTGTTATGCTAGGTGGTTGGCAGAAAATTTTGGGGGAGATCCAATAAATTATTTAAACGATCCAAAATTATTGTATGGTAATGATCCATATTTTATTGAATATAGTAAAGACCTAAAAACTTATAACGAAATTTTAGAGGAAATAACTTGGAATTTTGATGATACACAAGGTATGTGTCCAGATGTAAAAGAGTATTTTAAACAAGAATTTATTCTATGATTTTAAATTTGATGATAAGAAAAATACATGATTAAACAACTTTGGAGTACTCCATTGTATAACTCTACAATGGAAGATAAATATAGGGATGATTTCATAAATCACATTTTATATAATTTTGATGTTAAGCTTCCACCGAGTGATTTTGGTAAGAATAATATTTTGGGGGAAGAAACAGAAGCTGTTCAAACTTTTAAAAATTGTGTTGTTTTACCAGCATTTGATGCCTTTCTAAATGAATCGCTAAATAAATCAATAAAAGATTGGGCTTCATATAAGATACATAGTTGGATTACTGGAACTGGAAGAGATTATAGTATAAATTACCACAATCACAGAGGTTCTCAAATTTCAGCTGTATTCTATTTACTGTGCGAGGAGATTTCCTCAGGAGGTTTAATAACCTTTACTGATCCAAGACAGAATTCAAATAGAGGGTATGATGAGAGGTTTGAGCCATGGTTTGACCACTTTTCAATAATGCCTAAAAGTGGCGATATTGTTGTTTTTCCAAGTTTTTTATATCATTTTGTGTCATCTTACCAGGGAAATATTAGACTAGCTATGCCAGTCGATCTCTTTCTACATAACAATTTTTAATTGCAAAACAATATAAATATCTTAAAAACTAGTAAAAATTAAAGATATTTTGGGGCTGATGAACATGTGGGTATTATAAATAAACAAGTAAAAATGTATCTTAATCCGTAAATATGGCTACAATATCCAACATTTATATCGATCAAGGATCTGCTTTTAGTAACACTATTACAGTTACTGGAGCTGACGGAGTTGCTTTAAATTTAACTGGATATACTGTCGCAGCTCAGATGCGTAAATCTTATGGCTCTTCAACAGCTTATACCTTTACGACTGCTGTTGCTAGTGCTTCAGAAGGAAAAGTTAGAATTTCATTTACCTCTTCTGAGACTGATAACATTCCTGGAGGTAGATATCTTTATGATGTAGAGGTTACTTCGTTAGTAGGATCTAAAACAAGAGTGATTGAGGGTATCGTTATTGTAACACCACAAATAACAAAAATATAGAAAAGGTATAAAAGTGGCGGATACAACAGCTACAGTTTTGGAAGATTTCTTAACTACAGCTTCTGTGTCGACAACAGTAAGTACTTCTTCTAATCTAGAAGAGTTGGCAAACGTTAACACTACTACACAGGGGTTGCAAACAGGATCTGTGCTGGTCTATAACCAAACTACAGGTCAATGGATTACAACAATAAAATTAGAACAGCAGGATATAACTGGAGGACAATACTAGATGGCATCAATAATTAGAATTAAGCGGTCTCCCACCGCTGGAAATCCAACAACTCTAGGCGCAGGAGAATTAGCATATTCTGCGTTAACCGATAATGGATCAAACGGTGGAGACAGACTATACATTGGTATGGGTACAGAAACAGCAGGAGATGCTGCTAATCATTATGTGATTGGTGGTAAATTCTTTACTGATCGATTAGACCATACCGCTGGCACACTAACTGCTAGTTCTGCGATTGTTGTAGACGCAAACAGTAAGATAGATGTATTAAATGTTGATAACTTAACATTGAACGGAAATACACTTTCTTCTACTGATACGAACGGCAATATATTAATTACTCCTAATGGAACTGGTAAAACTGTTGTAAGTAATTTGTATATCAACGATACCTCGACATCCATCGCTGAATACATTTACGATACAGTTGGTGGTGCTGTTACTGCAGGAACAGGTATTTCGGTTACTAACGATGATGCTGGTAACAGTTCTACTATTTCTCTTACAAATACTGGCGTAACTGCAGGATCTTACGGGTCATCAAGTGCTATTCCTACATTTACTGTTGATGCTCAAGGTCGTTTAACTGTTGCAGGCGAAGCAGCGATTACCACATCTAGCACATTAGACATGGCTGGTGATAGTGGTACTGATACTGTTGATTTAGCATCAGATACACTAAGTGTTGTTGGTGATGGAGTCATTACTACTGCTGTAACAAATAACACTATTACTATTTCGGCTGCACCCGCATCCACTATGTCAAATGGTGTAGCTTCTTTCGATGTCAGTTACTTTACAGTCGACCCTACTGGTTGGGTGAGTTTAGACACTAGTCTTTCAGCACTTACTCTTACTGTTGGTACTACTGATCTAACGTGGGGTGGCAGTTTTAGCGCTACTACTCAGATTGATGGTCTACAGACCCTTAACATGGACACGAGCAGCGGCTCAATATCTTCTCCAACCATTGAGGCAACCTCGTATTTGAATGGTTATAACTTAAATGTTGGCGATACCGTTCCAACTCCTGCTGGACATCTTACTGGTATTTTCTACGATGCTGGACTTAGCGAGGGATACTTTGCTGGTTCGTGGATGTTTTCTGATAGCACTAATATTTCCGCTACTGGTAACGAATATCTTAAAATAAACTGGCTTAATTCTACTAATATTGAAGCTAAAACTGCCGCATTTACTATTGATGGTCTTGGGGCACTAGGCTCACGTTCTACCTTCGCAGTTAATGTAACCGATCTTTCTGTTGATGCTTCTGGAAATACCTCCGTTGGTGGAGATTTTGA
>Ga0222713_10003058_pt1 | contig 17513 bp, 4 predicted proteins | sample C33_649DmetaG_FD_165061 | JGI IMG/M metagenome (GOLD analysis project Ga0222713, IMG submission 165061) | Estuarine water microbial communities from San Francisco Bay, California, United States - C33_649D | ecosystem: Environmental > Aquatic > Marine > Unclassified | place: USA: California...
AAATCATCATGTTTTGTGCCACCAGTCAAGTCACCATCTTGGTCAAACTTAAGAATACTACCAGTTGCATCGTAGCCAACCAAAAGTTGAGCAAATTGATTATAAATATTAATCTTTTTTGTTACTGCTGTGTGGCTAGCTGATGCACCGCTCAAAGCAGAAGCTGCTGAATGTCCAAATGAAATGTCAAATATATGATTTGCTGAAGAGCTTAAATATGGGTAATCGTATACAGATTGAAACATTTGGTGAGAGTAATTTTTAATATTTCCCTCTGAGTAAGTGCCATATACTATTGAACCAGTAATAGGAATTGATTCATTTAATAAGGTTTTTGTAGATGCTACATCAGTAGCAGATAAACTTTTATATGTTGTAGCCATGTTATACCTTCTTTATAAATCTAATTGGGATATCAATAGTGTAACCAGTTGTCGCACCTCTTACTCTAACTACTGAATCAATATATTTTGCGTCGTCTGCTGCAAGAATTGTTGTTGTAGCTCCAAGAGTATTGAATAAATATTCTGAGGAATTTAATTCTAGCGAAGCCTGTATCTTAAACAACAAAGATGTTCCTCTTGGACCTTGAACTGTGTGATAGGTTTGAAGAACAGTTGGGTCTGGGTTTCCAAGGTCGAAGATAAAGTCGGTACTTGTGACATAGTAAGTAGCGACGTTATCATCATCAATAAATGATAAACTGGCTTGTTGATTTGCTGCGCTAAATATTTTTCCTAGTCTATTATCAATTTCAACAATATATTGAGTTTCTTTCAAGTCTGCATCTATTGAAAAAATAGGAGAAATCTCAGAAGTATCTAAACCTTGGTCAATTCTTATTGGGTTACCATCTAGTGCATATCCATCTATAAAACCAGTAACTGTAGCAAATGATTCTTTTGTTGTTGCATCTACACCAATATAGAAAGAACCTAGTGTATTCAAAACTGAACCTGCGGCAACTCTACCACTATCAGTTGGGAATCCATTAGAATTAATTTTAATAACTGGTAAATAAAGCAAGTTTGTTCTTGTAATCGATAGAAGCAAATTTTTCATTGTTGAAGTATTATTGGTAAATGCTTCCAAGATTGGAGTTTGAAGAATAGTTAAATCATAATAAGCAGAGCCACTTGCGCTATTCTTATCATAAAGTCTATAATTTATTTCATCATCTGCCAAAGCAAATTTGGAAATTTGGAAAGAACCATCTCCTCTTGCTAATCTGGCTCTACCAGTATCGGTTAGAACGGCATCAAGGATAATATCGCCGCTGTTATCTAGAAATGCCATTAGTATTACCTCTCATTTAAATAGTATGTAAAATAAATTAAGATGTTAAATCTTTTTCATCTTTTGAAATTATGTGCTGTTTATTAAAAGATATGTTAAAATCTATCATTTTATTTGATAATTTTGATTTAACACGTACTTTCAATTTTTTACCCCAAAGAGAATCCGACTCAGAGCCTAAAACTATTTCATTATTAACAGCAGACGACATATCGTTTTCATCTTTTAGTGCTACAGTTTTTTGTATTGTTGATGGTTTTATGTGCATAAATCTTTTCAATTGTTTTGTTTTATTTTCATAACTTTGTTGTTCAAAATTAATTATATTAATTATTGGAAATATTTTACCATTATCATTAACTACTTCAATTTCAAAACAGTTTGTTGGATTTGAAACATGACCATGAACATCAGAAACTCTAAAAATATAATAATATTTCTTGTTTGGTTCTATTGTGTCTACAACATCACCAGCATAGCTCTTGAATCTTGGTAGGATTTTAAATCGTAAATTGTTTGTAAAATCAGAATAGCTTTTTGGCTTATTTTCAATTCTAAACATTTCAAAATATTGTGGTGGGTCTTCTGATTCAAATCTAATCATTTTTTTAGACTGCTGTGCTATTCTTATGTCTTCAAATATTTTACCATCTTGTGGTTCAATTAGGATAGGTAAAGCATATTTTGTAGAAACCTGTGAATTAAGCATAAACTTTATGACATTAGATACATCCTTATAGAATACTAGTCTAACGTCCGGTTCTATTGGTGGGCTATCTTTAATGTAAACAACTTTATTAAAATAAGGTGTTTCAACCAACTTTAATATAGGACAAGAAACTGCATTAAATGAAAGAGAGTTTGGTGATTTTGATGTGTTTACATATTGATATTCGGAGCCAATAACAACTTGATATGCAGTAACGATATATTCATAATAGTTACCATATTTTAGCTGTGTATCATATTGAATAAATTTTGTAACATCTTGATAATTTGGAACAGTATAACTTTGTACATATTGTCTATTTGTTACAACTCTGTTTGTTGTTTGTGTACTAGTTGAAATTCCATTTGTAAATGCAGATTCATTTGTCGATACGGTAACTCTAAATTTTGATATTCTGTAAAACATTGTCTCAGAATCAACTAAATCAGTATTTTTAAGAAAATCATCATATGTTCTGGAATGCTTCTCAATTGAATTTTTTATTTGTCCCTTTATCTTTAACGGTTCTATAATTTTAAATATAGGATTATCATCTACTTCTGGTACTTCTGATAAATAATTTAAAATATCAAACCCCTTTCTCTTTGGGATACTATAATTTTCAATATTTTGAATTGAGCCAGAGATATAATCAAATAAATCAAAAGATATTATCCTTTGTTGTCTTTGATTGAAATCAGATTTTAATATATCATTTAATCCCGGTTTTTCTATAACTGTTAAAGTATTTTCTAAAATAGTAACATCATCTGTTAAAGTTGGGTTGTTTGATTGTGCGCTATTAAAGAAACCAGAAATTGATTCTATTGAGCTTGCTAATGGAATTATAGAACTTATAGAATTATATAAAGGAGAGAAGAAAGCACTATCATTCAAATTTTCAACAATATTCATATCTGCATTTGTCATAGAAAATTGAATACTATTATACATTGGAAACAACTCTCTTGATGTATTTTTATCTTGTAGTGCAATAAAGTCCTTTTTTTGATATATTGTATTTAGTAAAGGAAAACTAATTGAATCTAATTTTGATGGTGTTTCAATTTTTGTTAATGCATTAGACCAGTTAACATAGTAATATTCATCATCAATATCTTTTAATTTTATTCTTCTATTAAGCGTAGCATGATTTAAATTAAAACTTGGTTTTTCTTCCTGCACTTCTTCTGTATTAAATACATATAAATTTGGAAATACCCTCTCACTAATAAAAGTCATATTTGTTACTGACTCGTAAGGGTCTGTATAAAAGTTGTATTGTGATTCTATATCAAATACTAAACTGTTTCCAAAATTTGTTTCTTTAATTTGTTTGGCATCAAATGGTGTTTGATAAGAAAAGCTATAATCATCATATATGTTGTTAAACATATTTAATCTTAAATATTGAATCATAGTTGAAACAATTAAATCTCTAAATTTATTGTTTAAATTTATACTTTTTGAAATTTTTGGAAAATATGTTTTTATCAATAAATTAATAGATTGATTGTTGAAAGAAACAGAATATCCCTCTTGTGTACTTGTAAAACCGTTATTATTTTTTATTTTTGAAGAAAACGGATTTTTATCTTTACTTTTTTTTGTGCCTAAAAATGAGAGTGTTATTATTTTACTTGTAATATCTTTTGGTTTTAAAAATAATAGTTTATTATTTTGAATAATATAATAATGACCGTTTATGCTTTTAATTGGGTCAATTATTGAATCTCCACCAATTTTAAACAAACTAGAAACAAAAGAAAAAATTGCTGTGTTTGTATTGTTTGTATTGGATTGTAAATTAGAAATATTGTTTGATTGTTGGGAACCTGTACCAGCACCAGAACTAGAGGTTAGTTGGCTTAATTTATTAGCAGCATTTGAGCCACTAGATTGACTTGCAGCACTTTGCGTACTATTAGAGTTTGTAGTAGACTGCTGAAATACTACTTGCGGTCCTATTGTTTCTTTAGTAGAAGTTGATGATTTGCCTACTCCAGTAGATGTACTGCTTCCACCAACATTAGTAGACGCTGACATATTCTGGGAAAATTTATTTTTAGATGGCGAACTAGAATTTAACGAATTAACAATTTCATTTTCTAATTGATTACCTAAAGCATCCGATAAATTTTGAAGATAGTTATTTCTTTCAATTTGATTTCTGCCAAAAGTACCTTTTGATAAAATATAATTAATTTTTGATACACCACTAGGCATTTTGTCTTCCTATAATGAAATATTTGTTTGGATACTCTAGCTTATTTAGAGCTTTATTAATTAGTTGTGTATTACTAACTTGAGAAAAATCTGTTAACAATCTACAAAAGATAGTTGTTTGTTGAAGTTTGGCGTCTGATAGTGATTGCCAAATTGGTAATGATAAATTACCATTTTCAAAACCAACTAATGCTTCTATTCTAAAAATAGGTAAAATATTTGATAAACTATTGTTATCTAAATTAGAAGTTGGAGAAACAATTAGCTGAGTGATAAACTTATCAATACCATCCGAAACATCAGATGCTTTAACGTTAAAAGTTTTACTTACACTTTTTTTTGCTATTGTTTTTTGTTTGGATATTTTACTATTTTCATTTGATTGAATTTTTTCTTCTAATTCATTTATTAAAACTGTGGATTTATCTAATAGGTTGATGTTGTTTTTCTCTTTTTTCTCCTCTTCTTTGGAAGAAAAAATAAAATTATAAGAGAAAGAATCTATCTTTCCTTTTGATTCTAAGTTATTGGCTATGGTATACACCATATCCGAGCCTTCATTATTAAGCAGTAAAGATGCAAAAGACGAATAAGATTCTTTTTCTTTTTGCTCTTTGTTTGGAATACTATAAATATCTTGTGCCATTTCTACTTCGTTATTTATTAGTTGGTAGTAGTAACTTATTATTCTACCAAAATCAGTATTTATTGGCGTATTCGCAATATTATTTGTATTAAATTGATTACCAAATAGTTTTATTTTTTGTGGTAAAAAGTTGCCTACTGGGGCATTTTGAATATCTAAAGTGGGATATGGGTCATTGGTTACGTTTAGCGCACTAAAATTGTTAAATTTAAAATTATTAAAATAATTTTTATCAACTACTGCTTGTTTAAATTCATAAGTGTACTTTGTGATTGCTCTTTTTTTACCACCAGATTTAGAGTCTGAGACTCTTGGAAAGACTCCAAATAAATCTAAAACTTTTCCTATTGAATCTAAAATATCTTTATGAATTGATATGATAGTATTTAAGGTTTGTATTGATGCTGTTTCTGGTTTTATTAGGTTTAAAACTTTTAAATCTTGAACAATTGTTTCATCTAGTGAAAATAGAGGAATTATAAAAGACAATGAATTTAACAAATCATTTTCTATTTTACTAGCAAACAAATCAATTGGTTTATTATTTGCTACTGGTGTATAGAACATTCCTTTAGAAATAGTATTTTGATTTGCTACCTGTTGTTGTAACAAATCAATATTTTTAATCATATTTGATGGTAAATCATAAAAACCAAAAGCGGGTATTGATATTTCACCTTTGGTAGATAAAACGTCAATATGAGGCTCGTCTATTAAGAAAGTTCTTTCTTTTACGTATGGAATTTCTACTATTTTTAAATAACTTTTAATTTGTGACAGATTTGAATTCAAAATATTATAATAAGACAATAATGTTTCCATTATATTGTCTTGAATAAAAATTTCCAATTCGTAAGAATTAACGATATTATTCTCTTTTGTTTCATCAATAATTGAATAATATAAATCAATATTATTAATAAAATTTGGTATGACAGATAGGGTCTGTTGTTTTTTGTCTGTCATATTATTTATTGATTTTGTAGATAGTACCTTGTTACCAAGCTTGTTGTTTGATTTAGAAATGATTTTTTTATCATTTAGTAAAGACACTCTAATTCTTGAATTTAAGATAGAATCTTTAATTGTTTGTGTGACTGTTTTGTTAACAAATGATGCATAAAATGGAGAATTTTTAATTATCAAATCGTCACGATTTATAAAAAAGAATAAGATATCTTGATTTAATTCATTTTTTGTATAATAAAGATTAGAAATACAAGTTGAATTAAACACTTTATTTTTATCTAAATTTAATGTTGGAAGTATATCATCTTTTGGTAATTTTAAATTAATTTTTGAAACATCGTCTGTTATTATATTATTGATGATGATATCTGAGTCTTGTGATTTACCATCTTTTATCACATTCAAGCTATAAAAAAATGGCTCTTCTAATACATCTTTTAATTGTATTGTGCCTCTAATATCAATCTTATAATCAAATGCCAACGCTTCTAAATCCAAGAAAGGAATAGCAAAAATTTGTAAATGATTTGTTTGTCTTGGAAATTTTAAAGTAAGATTTAGTGGAATTATATAATCACCATCATCTGTTTGATATTTAATATAATCTTCTGGCTTACTTATTAATTTATTGAAAGAAAAAAGTTCATACTGTTCTGGAATCGTATTTATGTTGTAGGGAAGTTTTGACAACCCAATAGTATCATAAATTATTAAATTTGTAATTTCTCGTTTTTCTTTTTCTGTTTCTAAGCCTAATATATCAGAAGTTGTATAATTTTGTGGTATTGGACCGTTCAAATCATTTTCATAAAAACTAACAAATACAGCTATTTTTATATATTTTAAATATTCTATATTTTTTAACCAATTTGCTGGTCCAACTTCTGAGCCGTTTTCAAACGTAGATAATTGTATGTTAATATCATAAAAATTATTCTTTGTTTTAAATACTCCTTCACGCAACAGAAGAGGCCCATCAGTAGTGTCTATGTGTGGGTCATTAACAACTATTGGTTTTGAACCACCAGTTAAAGTTATTTTATCAAATCTTATTTGTGGAAATATTGGCATTTTAACAAATTACCTTGTTTGAGATTGATGCTACACTCTGATTATCTTGTAGTGTTGTATTGCCCTGTTCATCAACTATGGCGGTAACATCTGAACCAACAATATTGTTGTTATATAGTTTGCCGGTTTTATTTTTAATTGGCGTATTCTTACAAGTCAAATTATTATTGATTCCTTTTCCTTTTGTCATAGGACCAATATATTTGCAAATTATCCTTTGGTCTATTTGTCTATCAGTATTAATATCAATAAAGTATTCTACTTTATTTTTATCAAGTTCTATTACTTTATATGTATCTTCTTGGTCAAGCAAGATGTCGTCTATAATATTATTATTTTCTTTAAATTTAAAATCTAACGGGACAATTAGTTGATTTCCATTTTTATCTAATTCATATTTATAAACTTCAATTTCATATTCTTCTTCCATTCCAACATTCAACTGTGTTAAGTCTATTACTATTTCATCTTCTTCTATTGTATATATTGTGCCATCTTCAAAGTGTCTAGATGTTATGAATGTTGAATTTTTTCCAGAAGCTTCTGATTCATCTTGTAATGAAATTACTGAAATATTTTCTGCCGATAAGCCGCTTAGTGGGGATATTTCAAAACTTGTAGAATCATTAATATTATCGTTAAAATCTGCCATTCCCATAGCGTAAGATTGGGAAGCTTGTAGATAAAATTTGTCTAATCTAATTTCTTCTTTATAGGAACAAGAAATATTGACTTGAGGTATTCTAATATAAAAACCATCAGAAGAAGTATAATATGGTTGTGTATCAATTATGGTATTTTTTAATAATGTAACACTCCAGCTTGGAGCATAGTCAAAACCAACACCAGAATTTGATAAAACAGATAATTTATCTATTAGTAATTTTTCTTCAATATTTGCTTTTTCTTTTATATCCCTCTCTACACCATATGATAGTGGACTAATTTTTAGAACTGGTGTTTCTTCTTGAATACGCGATTCTATATCATTCTGCTCTGTAGAGATTGAAGCATATTGACTGTCGTAAAGAATTCCTTCATCGGAAAAAGAATAGTAAGTTGGTTTAAATTTACCTTTACTTAATAGTCTTTTTCCATGAGGAGTGATTTGAAAATCGATTACTTCTTGTTTAGAATCAAAAAAAGTCGCCATACTTTAAATAGTGTAACGCATTAAATTATCTTTATTCATCAGACTCTATTTCTAGTTCTGCTGTTAGTTTGCCAGTTTCTATAAATGTGAAGAAGTCATAAGGCCAATTGTAAGTATATTTTGGTATACTAGTATCTTCCCATTCTTCCTTATTTACAAAGTTTTTACCCAACATATGGTAATAACTACCTTCTGCACGTTTTTTAACTTTAAACACAAGCCAACGAATATTATCAATATTGTCTATGTCAGATAATAATTCTCCATCTTTAATTTCATGCTTAATTGTTTGTGTTTCAATCTTCCACTTATCTTGCTCACCAAGTTCTGGTATTATGTTTTGCCATATATCTTGTAAATCTCTTCTTGAAAGTTTGTGAACATATTCAAAAACATACATTGATATTGGAGTTACATTATTTTGCAAGAAGTCAAATTGTGGAGGAAAAATATAATCTTCCATAGACTTAAATTGTTTTAATATATTTGGGTTAATATTATCAAAACTACCTTGTTTATAGCTAGATACAATATTTTCATTTATATTAAAATACTTTCTTTTTCCATCAATAACTGTAAATGGTATAGCAATTACTGCTTCTTTTATAATTTTTGTATCAGCTAAGGTTCCCAGTTTTGTTTCTGTATTTTCAAAACCACCAAGAAGACTCAATAAAGAACCTGTTGTACTGGTTGTTCTATTTGGAGTATAAGCAGAGGCAGTTAAAACAATACCAGTTTCTCTACCATAAGTCTTGTAACTATCTGGTACATCCTCAATTGATAAATAAATACCAGCATTATCTCTTGGTATTAATCCGTATTGGTGCCATATACCCAAATCTTTTGGAATTGCTGTAGGGGAATCAACAGAACCGCTATTACTCGAAATGAAAGCTCCCATAATATCTGTATGCGAAGCACTTAATTCTTCTACCATTCTAGAATAATTGAAGTCAAGGATTGGTGTTTCAAATTTTGTACTTATAACTAATTGCTTTCTATCTGCGATAGAAAGTGTAGAAGAACCTTCAGCTAATCTATTACTATCTAAATTTGGTATTATATTATCAATTTTCATAAATATACTGGCAGATAATTGCATTGAGTTTGCATTTAATCTATCGACTATTGTACTAGAACTTAGATAACATGCTAATGGTCCTACTGAATTTGATAACAATCCGTCAAACGAATAGAACCCAGATTCAATTGGATTACCCGAATATTGATTAATTTCATATCGCAAGTACGAAGAGGTAATGTTGTTTAGTATTTGGTCTAAACTATAGTTACCAGCAGAAGTTGGTTTATATCTTAAAAACATCCATGCTTCACCATCGTAATAAGGTGGAGTAAAGGATGGATTAAATCCGTTTGTACCATCAATCTTATTAAATGTGTAATGATTAGAAGATACAGAAGATGAATTGAAACCACCAGCACACAAAGGTCCAAACGCACTTGGATTGGAATAAACAGTTATTGTTTCTTCTCCAAACTTTTGTGGTCTAGGATATTGGAATTGTTTTCCAAGCAAAGTGATAGCAGCATTCTTGCTAGTCGTATCAGTAATCAAGTTTATGATATCAGAAGTTATTTTTTCTTGTTCATTTATTGATTTCTTTATTTTAACTAAAGCACTAAATTCTTTACCAACGTCACTTGGATTAATTGTTATAGAATTACCAACTATGATATTTGATTTTAGAGAACTAACTTTTTCATCTTGTAAGAAGAAGTTAGGTATTTCTGCTAAGAAATTGTTAATCATATATTTGTAATAAGAATCACCATTACCATTCCAAGAAGAGGAAACGTTTAGAGCTAAATTATATAAACTACTAGATGGAACTTGGTCAATCAAAACTAAATTTTTAATATAATTTTCTGGCTCAATCAAAGTTTCAAACGGTAAGCGAATATCAAAATTATTATTTGTGATTAATGGTATTTTGCTATATCTATTGAATAAATCAATAGCAACTGTACTAGAAGAACCAAAATAATATTCTGAAGATGAAACAGTAGTTGTTATAATCGGATAATCTACTGCGACACCAGCCTTAATTGTATTATATAATAATCCGGGTGCAAACAATGGAGTTAACATTGAACGCAATCCGTATTGTTTACTCTCAGCAAATGATACGCTTGATGAAAATATAGAACTTCCACTTGATGGTGTTTGTGAAGCACTCGCAGCCAAAGAGAAATATTCAATATTATCACCATAAGAATCGTTAAATTGTCTTACAATGTCTAGTGTTCTTTGTACTGGGTAAAATCCTTCGTATGGGGTAAACTTTAATAATCCTTCAAAAGAAAGTTTTAAACTTTTCTTAGTTTTTAATTTAGAATTAATAATTTTGCTATTAATATCTTGTATTCTCTCAATGTTATTTGTGTGAGCATATTGCTCATAAAATTCTGGGTTTTGTGAAGTTTGTAACGTTGTTCCTGTTAGTGACAAGAAGTTTTCATCAATAAATGTAGATGTTTCATCAAACCTCGTAACATAATCAGAAACTTTATTTGAAACTATGAATTCTGGTATCAAACTGTGTTGTTGTGTTTTTAATCTTGAATATTCTGACGAATCTTCATAACTATCCGTATATGGACCTTTGTTTCTTAAATTGGCTGCTGTCCAAGGAGTGTTATTATAAAACATTTGTGTTGGTTTTAAAACTCTGTCAGAAGCAGTTACGGTCGTGATTGTTGTCTGAACAATACCGAAATCAGAATCTAGTGATGCACTATAAAATACATTAAGTTTTGCACTTGCTGGTAGTGTTGGATTTATTGTAGAGTAGTATGAGTACGATGTGAGTTTATTAGCCAACAATGGAGATGGATACAAATAGTTTTCATTAGCAAATAACGAAACTGCTGTAGCAGATGAAACATAGGTATTATTATTCTGCAATATACCAACAACAGAATTTAATCCCAAAGAAGATGTATCATAAGGATAGGCACCATCTAGGGGCCACAGAGATTGCGAGATTGCTGGCTTTGTAGCTGTAGTATGTGGTCCGTCATATTGGAATGATATATCACTATTTGTACTTATATATACCGCAGGGTTCCTCTTATCTTGCTTAAAGAAAAGAGATTCTGGTTTACTAGAACCCATTTGACCAGAAACATCCTTACTACCTATGAACACGCAGGTTGAAATATCCCAAGCAGTATTTAATCTATATTCATATACTTTTTTGGTTTCTTTTCCAAGTAAATAACAATATTTACCATCATTAGTAAATGATATTGAAGATAAATTGGTGTCTGGTGCATAAATATTAGATATTGTTGGTGAAGGAGAGCTGGCACTAACTACCCAAGGAGTTGAGAGGTTAAATTGTTGAATTACTCCAAGACTACCAGAACCAACAACATATAGAGAGCTACCATCTGATTTAAAGAACATTCCTTGTGGTTGTGAACTTGGGAAAGAACCAGTAACGCTACCAGAGAATGGTGAGACTGATGCTATAGTACCTGCAATATTCCATGCGTTAGAGAAGGTAATTTTTTGAACTCTATTAGAAGAGCTAACAGTTGTATGGGTACTTCTGTTGTCAATACCGTTCAAAATAAATAATTCTAAACCATTATCTCTAAAATATAAGTCTTGTGGATTGTATATATCTGCAAATGGACTTCCAATTGTGCTACTAGTTAAAATTTTTGAACCAATATTTGTTGGAGAAACAGTTGTAATATCCCAAGGCGTAGATAAGGAGCGTGCGTATAGAAAGCCATTACCAGAACTTGTAGCACTTGTAAAAAATACATAACTACCACTAGTAGAAAGATAAATTGCTGGTGAGCTAGGTGATGTAAATAAAGAAGATTTACCTTCATAATTTAAAGAATCTATATTCTTTAATTCGCTACCATCAGCAAAGAATGGTACTTCGTCAACCGTGCTTCTTTCCTCTCTTTGTATATAATATGGAAAACTAAATACTGTTCTAGTTCTTGAATCAATAGTGCCAACATTATCTAATTTTGGATATATATCTTGAGCTATAACCAATTTTCTTAATTTATATCTTGTATTTTGAGAAGAGCTTAATAAAGCTATTACTTTATCAATCATTAGCTCTGAGTCGTTGTAGTTTGGCAGATTTAAGTCTGCATTTAATTGTTTATTTGCAAAATTAATGAGACTATTAACGTCAGTATGTTTAAAAAATATTAAAGTATTTGTGATTGTATCCAAAATTATTAAAGCTAATGGTCTTGAAATGCTTACTGATGGTTCTCTATAAACTGTAGTAACTTCTCTGGAAACAGTTTCATTTCTATTGTTTAATCCAATTGCTGTGGTTTTTGTGTTTGAGATAAATGAATTTAACTTCATATCTCTTGCACTCTTAGTTTCACCAGTTCTTACTTGCTTGAAGGTAGGATATCCATAAGGACCATTTCTATTTAACAAAATACCATTCAAGATATTTGAATAGTAATTATAATTGCTAGTTAAATCATATTGTACAATTGTGTTACTGCTTAAAGTATAGACTTTTGTGTAATCATCTTTAAATTGTATTGTAACTAAAGAACTAGGAGGTACTGCTGGTCTTAATGTTTTAGCTGGTACATGAGTTGTTGTTGTGCCACTCAATTCATAAGCATTTGGAAGCCCACCGCTTATGTCAAATCTGTTTATTTGTGCAATAGCTGATGTTACATTTGTAACGTAAAATGATGTTCCATTGCTATTAAATTCAATATCAAGCGGATTTGTTACAGAACCACCAGTAGCGGTAGAAACGTTGAAACTAAAATCAAAATCATAAGTTGACAAATTCCAAGGAACACCAGATTGTGTAAATTGATGTATTAAGTTTGCACCCTGCTCGGTAACAAACAATCTCATACCATCATTTGTGAAATACATTTGTGAACTTGTAGTTTCGTTAAAAGAACCTATTTTTGCACTTAAAGAACTAGTATTTATGATAGTAGCTGTATTTAATGTTGTTGTATTCCATGCAACAGATGCTGTTAATTCATAAATTTTCTTTTGTTGAAGACCTAAAAGATATAATCTAGTGCCGTCTGGTTTCCAGTAAATTCCAACAGAACCAGTTTCTGGTATGGCAGAACTGCTTACAACTTTATTGTTACCAACATATGTTGCTGTTGTAATATCCCATGCTGTAGTTAAGTCATATTCGTATAATGTTTTTGTTATTTGTCCTAATGCATATAATTTTGTTCCATTATTTCCAATAAATGAACTAGAAATATTTGTTTCACCGATTAAAGAAAAAGGAAAATCATTATTAAGTATGTGAGAGACAGAGCTATCAGTAATAGAAATAATATCGGTATTAACAGCTAAACCGTTTGAAAGGTAAGAATCTAATATAGTTGAACCAAGACGTTTTGGATATGCAATTCCGTTATCAGAAATTAAAGGGTCTTTTATAACATTATTTAATCCAACGAAGTCAACTGGTGTGAACGTAGAGGTTGTACCACTTACATCTCCATAATAATAATCACCATAAGCACCACTATTTAATCCTATTGGACTTTCTTGAATGAATGAATAAGAAATGGTGTGAGAATCTACAGTTCCCGTTGGAACGGTTAACCCAATATTATGACCCATGTAGGCCATATTTCCAACTACGGAACTTGATTGAAGAGAATCTTTAATCCAAGAATAACCAGCATCTATTTGTGGAATCTGGTGTGTTATAAATCCATTATCATATGAAACATCTAAGTCTGAGTCTTTTGCTTCTTCTGGTGTTGGGATTACGTATCTTGAGTTCTTGTTGGTCTTGTGTAGAGAAGCTGATAGTTCATAAACACCAGATACGCCAAAATAACCTCTTTCTGAGTGGGTAGTTAAATGATTGAGTAAGCCAACATCTAAAATACCGCTAACTAATTCAACATTTGGTGTACTACCTCCACCATGAGGAGTTCCAATAATTTCTCGGCTTCTAAAAGACATTGCATTGTAAGCAGATAATTCTTCAGCATATTTATTGAGATATCCTCTTGAAGAATATCTATATCCACCGGGAGCAGAGAATCTACAACCAATAACTGTCTTTAATATTTGTCTTGTTGGCAGAGGGAAATCTGTTCTAGAAATCATAGTTGTGCTAGCAACAGTTTTCATAATCCCTTTTAATTCGGTGTCAAAAACTGGTGTGGCTACATCTAATAATTCTCTATTATTATTTGTTCTTCCAAATGTGTGGATAACTTCATAGTTATTTCTGTAATTACCAATTCTAGCAGCAGAACTTGTAAGTGTCTGAATATTTTTAATATTTACAGGACGTTTTGCTAATTCTTCTCTTGTATATGTCGCTCTTTTGTGGGCAACTACTGGATAGGATGGTAAGAAGTCGTTACCCTCTGGGTATGGATAATCCGCACCCACATAGCCAATTGCTTGTTGGAATTCTGTTTCGGTTGGGTTACCGTCTGCATCTGGCAAATTAATTGCACCATATACTATCTTCCAAGCTTCTGGTCTGGTAGTGTATGAGTCTGCACCCGTATTTAATCCAACATGGCGTGATTGATTTCCGCCAACCCATTGATTGGTGAATGGGCCTTGCATTGGAATCTCGCCACCATCTCCATAGGTATCGTTGTGTATATTTGTTATCGTAACACCGCTTAGGAAACTAGTTGCAACGTCTGTATGATAGCCGCCCTCGATACTTGCACTTATTAGATTTAATGGAGCAGCCAATGTACTATCTAATCTTTGAGCATATGAACGTTCATTTGGTTGATAATCTTTAACATTTATAGTAGTAAAATTATATTTCTTTTTCTTTAACGGTATAGTTGGGTCTTCTGATTTAAAGAAAATAGATGATGAATTTTCAACACCCATAAACAATACGTTTGCTGGCGGTATTACACCCGGAGCTGATTCTGTTTCATCCAACGCACCATGAGGAGCAGTAACTACTTTAACAAAATCAAGTCTCTTGTTTTGTTCAAAGTTTACACCACCTTTTAAGGTTCTATCTTGAACAGCATTAAAATTATAAGCAGTTGAGAACCTTCTATTTAATACTTGTAACGAAGCAGAGTGAACTGCGGTTCTTGTAATATCGGAAGAATCTCGTTCTGCTAATTCCTTCCAATAAAGATTGTTCTCAGATTCTAAATTGCTTATTGGGTGGTGACCATATTTCCAATTAAACAAATGTGCATTAATACCATTTGCTCCATCTTCTGGGTCTTGCGCTTTGGAGTTAATCTTTGGATATTTGTGTTGATATTTTTGTCTTTCTAATATGTGACTTTCGATTGTATTTTCAAGCTTAGAAGAAACTTGAGCGGTTGCTGGTGTTAATTGAGCTAAAAATACTCCGACTGCATCATCAAACCATTTATAGAATTCTAAATACTTATCCAAGTCTGGCTCATTTTGTACTTTAGAAAAGAATAGCTCTCTTAGATATCTTAAATCTTTATATTCTGTACGATATTTGTGTATTGGTCTACCAACATAATCATTAAACTTAACCATAGTACCAAACATATTAATCATTTCTTCGGAGATTGTTTGGTACATACTCTTTTCAAATCTTGTAACATAAATCTCTGGTCTTGAATCAGAGGTGAATACTTCATCATCTTCGGTCAAGATATTAATCATATTTGAACTATTGATGGTATCTGGTAGTTTCAACTTATCAGTAATAACATATTCATTACTTACAAAAGATGAATCGTTAGATAAAAAGTTGTAACCACGACCTGTATATTGATATTTTGATATATCATTAAACCAAGTATCATACCCCTTGTCTTGCGTTATAGAACCAGAAGTTAGGTCTTGTACAACAAATTGTCCACTTCCATCAGAACCAGTAATTTGATTAAATGACCAGTCAAGTACCAAAGTTTCTATTTCTGGTATTACGTTTGTTGAGTTTAAATACGAACTATTGGCTGGGTTGGTTGTTCCATAATTATATGAATCATATGCGTGTTGTTTGATTGATTCATCTGATAATCTCGTAGCCCAATATCTTAAATATGATACCTTAGAATCTGCATAATTTATTAAAGACCCGGTAAAATTAGTCTTATAAGAACCAGCAAACATTGTTTTATTTGTTTGTAATGCTCTATTACCAACTAAAGCTGATAGTGTTGCTGATTGGGTAAATGAATTTTGTATAACATTTCCAACAGAATTTATACCAATAAATTCAAGTGCATAGTTGGTAGCGGCAGTTGAAACTAAGTCAGAGTTTTCATATTTTTCTGGTGATAATCTTACAGCAAAATTCCATTTTTCATTATTATAAACATCATAAAAAATTTGAGTAGTTAATGGTGAGCCTAATAATGTAGAATCTAATTCAAAATATACATCCTTACTTTCTACACCGTTTCTAACAGCTTTTACAACAAAATTAAAATAATCAAAAGAAGCCCAAGATAAATCTGTATTACTACCATTTGTGGTGTGTAAACCAAATACAGATGTTTCGGTAAACGGGGTGTCGTCAAATAATTCATCATTAAATACTTTTAATGGAAATATTGTCTCACACTCTATCGTTATAGAACTTCCCGCAACAGAACCAGTTATAAAAGACCTAGTATTTAAATTACTAGAATCATAATACTGATGAATTGTAGCCGCATATCTGTCAGCTTCATTGAAATCAATTACTTTTCTTTTTTGTGTTATATTGCTTGAATTATCATCAAAAGTATAAGTAGTGTTAGTTGGGTAAGTGTTGATTTTAACCAACTTTTCATCAATACCAAAAGAGTGTAAAATGTTTTTATATGATTTTTTAGTTCCTTTGGTTTTAAAAGCATTAATTAGCGATGAATAGATATTGTTATAAATATTATTTTTGATATCTTCCAAAGAAGAATCAAAATTTATATCTTCATTTCTGGCAAAGAATTTTTCTAATATACTTGCGTCAGCAAACAAATCTGGTGTTACTATACCATTTGAGCTTAACAGCGATTTAGCAAATGGTAGAGCTTTGTTTGGAGTCTGCCTTGTTCCAATTACTTGGTTTAATTCTGTTTCTCCCTCAACAACATCTTGAAGTCTTGAAAGAGTTGAAAGATTATCTTTAATTTTTGTTAAAGCTTGAATTTGAAGATATACTGTATCAAAATAACTACAGATTATTTGGGATAAATTCTTTAATTGCTCACCAGACTCTTCATCCTCTTCAGTAATCCAACTTGGTATTAAGTTATATAAAGATATTGAATTATTTAAATCATGCAAAGAGCCACTAGCTTGAAGTTCTACTAGTTTATTGGACACATTAGTATGTGTGGAATATAGAATTGGGTCGCTAGATTCAGTAAAGTTACCATCATAAAGATTTATAGCACTACCAGTATTTCTAGAACTACTAGTATATCCATACCAATAGCCATTAGTTGTTCTACCAGAA